>Ga0307445_10000116_pt1 | contig 35969 bp, 38 predicted proteins | sample SalMarSW160330MG_FD_202147 | JGI IMG/M metagenome (GOLD analysis project Ga0307445, IMG submission 202147) | Salt marsh sediment microbial communities from the Plum Island Ecosystem LTER, Massachusetts, United States - SW1603-30 | ecosystem: Environmental > Aquatic > Marine > Intertidal zone >... | reverse complement strand
TTTTTGAGCCATATCTCATATTTTTAGGTTCAGTAATAATCATACAATTTTCAGTCGCTTTTTATGAGGAATCTCTAACTAGGGGATTTTTAGCAAATAGGGGAAGTGATTATGTTTCTAAAATGTCGGCAGTCGTAATTTCTTCCTTTTATTTTGGTATGGGTCATTTTGCTTATTTATTTAGCCCTGCAAGTCCAAGAGCTCCAATATTTTTTCCTTTTATATGGATGATTGAAGCATTTTTTATAGGAATGATCCTTTCGATGACTGTTTTAAGGCGGCGATGGATTTTTCCCGCTATATTCGCACACGGTATTAATAATATTATATCTGCACATGCAATTTGGAATTATCTTCAAGGAAATGACTTTATGATTCTAGCATTGTTTCTTTATCTTCCATTAATGGTTATTGGTATTGTTTTATTATTATTAGAATTTCCTCTCATTAAAGAAAGCTTTTCAATAGGTACAAAAGATATAAAACTATATTTCAAAAATGATGCTCAAATTAGAGAAAATACTAAATCTAAAATAATACGAATAATGCTCGACTTTTTGTTTGGATTTCTTATTTTTATTATAGGAGTAGTTTTTTATTAATGGTGCGATAGCATGGTTAAATATGGAATAATTTCAGATACACACATTACTGAAAATGATGATGTAACTAAGACTAATGAATTGTTATATGAGTTAAAAAGAGTTTTCAAAGATGTTGATCAAATTATTCATGCAGGAGATATTTGTAGCAAGAATTTTCTAAAGGATTTAAATATGATTGCTCCAACTATATCTGTTAAAGGTCATGACGATAACATAAAAGATCTTGAAAGATTCATTAAGTTTCCCGCGGGAAAATATAACATCGGTGTTATTCACGAAGAACCCAAAGATTTGGAGAATTTCTTTAAAAGTAATGAAATTCATATATTGATCATAGGTCACTCTCATCAACAATTAATCAAAGGGACCAGATTTAACACATTACTTATAAATCCAGGTAGCCCTACAAATCCTAAGGCTCCAGCTCAAAAACGAGGATTTGATAAACCCGTTGCGAGACCGAGCGTGATAACCATGTCTATTGATGAAAATAACATTTTATCTACTTATATCATAAATCTAAAATTAGGTTAATGCTATTTTTTTTTTAGAATCAAAATATGATTGTAATCGTATAAAATTAGAAATCAGTTAATGTTAAATATAGTAAAGAGCTTATAATTTACATATTTATAAATCAATTTAACGAAAGTGGAAATTTAAAATGGTTGGCAAACTTGAGATGATTCTGAAAGAACTCAATGATAATGGTAATTTTCGAGCGTCTCTTTTTTCTACTTCTACAGGACTTGTTTTAGCTTCACAAAAAGTAGATGAGGTTGATGAAAGAGTAATAGCGGCTATGGGATCCTTACTGAGTGATGCCGCATATAAAGCATCTGAAGAATTAAGTTTATCTCTATTAGCAAGTTTGAAGATCAAGTATGTTAATGATTTTATTATTTGCAGAAATATTATTATGAAAGACGATAAAACTCAATTTTTATTAGCTGTTCTCTCTAAGCCACCAGAATCGGATGATATTGAGAGATATTATGAACAACTGCTTGATTGGGCTGTACAAAACAGTTTTCAAGATTTAGAGAAATTATCAACTATTTAAGTCAGATTTCATATGATTAAATGTTGTTGGTTAAGATGGATTGAACTTTTTTACAAATTTAACCACTTTATCTGCTAAAATTCCTTCTAATCCCCAATAGAAGTGATCAGCTCCCTTGATAATAATTTTTTCTTTGGGTTCCTTATAGAAATTATAATGAGACAAGAAATTATCAAAACTAGCAATAGAATCTTGATCCCCTTGAATAAATAGTTTAGGTTTTTCAGTTTGTGAGAGATTTTTGTAATTTTTTCCCATAAAATCCCACGGAAAAGAAATCGCGCAGAATCCTATGATTGATTCTGAAAAATTTACAGCTGAGCATCCGATAGCGGCACCATAAGAATACCCACATATTATTATCCTTTGTATCTCTCTTTTTTGGAGAAATGTAATACAACTATGAACATCAGATAACTCTCCACTTCCTCCTGAATGTTTTCCAGTTGATCTTTCTACACCTCTGAAATTGAAACGCAAACACGAGATATCATTTTTAACTAAATGATTGAAAATATAAGATATAACATTATTATGCATCGATCCTCCATATTTTCCCTTTCTTAGGAAACCCTACAGAAATTGAGGATGAGGATGGCATATTAAGACTACAGTATTGTTAAATTCATTTCCTGACTGAAAAATCTCCGCTTCTAAAGATACTTCATTACCTTGAATCATTAGCATAATTTTAATTAGATTTGATTCTATAATAATTATACTACAGTTGGTGATCATCAAAGTGAAGTTTAATAACTTAATTTTAGAGAGAAAAATTAGAGAATTTCTTGAAGAAGATTGTCATTTCAGTGACGTGAGTTCAAGTATAATTCCCGAAATTGCAATTAGTTCTGCAAAAGTTATAGCAAAAAGCAGTGGTTATATTAGTGGATTAGAAGAATTGAATTTAATATATGACATTTTAAATGTATCCGTGAACCTTGTTAAAGAAGATGGAGATCGAGTGAAGAAAGGAGATATCCTTGCCCATCTAAAAGGAGAAACACAATCAATACTATTTGGAGAACGAACAGCTCTAAATTTACTCTCTCATATGAGTGCCATAACTACTACTACTCGTAAGTATGTAGAAATTATTAAAAATTCTGGAAAAGCTGTAAAGATAGCATGTACACGTAAAACGCTTCCAGGATTGCGTATTTTTGAGAAGAAAGCAGTTTTTCTCGGTGGAGGGGAAACACATCGTTTTTCACTCGATGATATGATATTATTGAAAGATACACATTTAAAATATTACAATGGAAACATAGAGGAAATGATGAGAGAAATAAAAAAGAGTGCTAGTTTCACAAAAAAAATTGAAATTGAAATTGAAAGGGTTGAAGATGTTTTAATTGCAGCTAAATTAGGGGCAGACATCATCATGCTCGATAATATGACCCCTGATCAAGTAGGGAATGCAATTAGTACATTGAAAAGGAATAAAGTTCGTGGAATGGTAATAATTGAAGTTTCAGGAGGTATTACATTAGAAAATTTCGTCGATTATGTGATTGCTGAACCAGATATTATAAGCTCCAGTGAATTAACCCAATTTCCTCCTGAAAAAGTCGATATTTCACTTCGATTTGACTAATTGAACAATTTAATCGATAACAATCTCATGAATTGAGCAAGATACATCTTTTATTTTGGCCAGAGATTGATACAAATCCTTAATAAGTCCAAATTCTCCCACTGTTAATACAACTTCTATTTTTTTTTCTACAATTCTCCAATCAGTAATTGCTTTTATAATCGCGTTGAATTGGTTATATAATTCTGAAATCTCATCTGATATGATATTTTTAAATGGATAAACCAAATTTATTGTCATTATCTTATATCCATTCAGATTTTCAAATTTCTCATAATTCTCAATGAATTTTACAATTGCATCCCTCAAGGCTTCACTTTTTGAATTAAATCCACTTCTGAATCTAACTTTTTCAAATCTAACTAATAAATCATCGCTAATTTGCAAAGAAATTATTTTCATAATTACAATTATTAAGGTAGATTTTATTATAAATTTTAAACGAAAATAAAGAAAATAATGTTCCCTTCTAACTAACTTTAAAAATTGATAAATATATTGAATACTCGTTTGTAGATTAATCGATGATGCTAATTCAATAATTAAAGATCCCCCATATTGAAATTTTTTGAGTTGATTGAAAATTTCTTGGAAATTAATTTTTCCAGTCCCTAAGGTTGGATGAGTATCTGAAAATTTTGAAAAGTTTTCAACAAGGTGGACATGTTTAATAATTTTATGATATTTATCCCATAAAACTTAATATTACCATCATTAGTATAGAAATAACTAGTATCATAGGTCAATTTTAAATCAGATCGATTAATTTTCTTTAGAACAACTTCAATATCATTCTGATCAAGCATAATAAATGTGCTTTTTGGCATATTCTCAAGGCAAATCGTAAACTCTGAATTATTAATTGTGTCTAATATTTTCGATACACCTTCTGCAAGCTGTATTTTATTATATTATCCTATTGAAGTCATCATGGGGTTGGCTTGTCCCGGATGAACGGTCATCAGATTAATATTAATTTCTTTACAGATATTATACGTTTCTAAATATGATTCAACTGATGCCATAGAAATAGTATTATTATGAGAACATAAATTGATATCGATATAAGGTCCATGCACTTGTTTTTGAAGCGAGTATGAGTTAACTAAATCAATGAATTTATGTTTATTTTCACCTCTAATGATAGTCTGAGGTTCTATAACAATTTCTACAACAAGAATATCATTTTCTTCAGCAAAATTAAAACAACCTTCTGTTGCTTTAAAAAAATTATCAAAAAGACTACCAGTTTTTTTGGAGACATTGTCTATTAAATGTGCTAAAGTACTAATCCCTAATAACATGATTTCTTCTTTAGGTTTATTTTAATAATTTTCTTGGGCAATTAGCAAATAATTGTTGAAACATTTTATGAAATCTTTCTAAATCCTCATCAATCAAGAGTTGAGGCTCTCCAATAAGAAGGCTTCCCCAATAGATCTTTGCGAATTTTTCAACTAATTCTGCGTTTTTTATTGCATTAGAAGCCGATTTCCCACATACTATAACTCCATGATTTGCTAATATCGCACCATTCTTATAACCTAAAGCTTTAAGGGCAACTTCTCCAATATCATCAGTATGAGCTTCTCCATAATTTGACACATCAATGGACCCCCCTAAATAAATTATTTGTTCCTCCATTATTATTGGGATACCTTTTCTTACAACTGATAGCATTGTGGCAAAGGTTGAATGGGTATGAATAACGCATTGAACTTTTGGTCTTGATTTAAAAATTGCTGTATGTAGTTTGGTTTCACTTGATGGCAATTTTCCAGAACTTAAAGGAGTTCCATCAAAAGCCATATGAACAATCTGATCTTCGGTGAGTGTATCATATTGATTTGCGGTTGGAGTAATTAAATATTCTTCATTTTTCCCAACACGGATGCTAACATTACCTTCATTATTTTCAACCAAACCTTTAGAAAAAATCGATTTAGCGGCATCTACAACAGCATTTCTCAATTCCCTAATTTTTTCTGGTTCCATATATAAATAAATTAAAAAAGATTAAAAAAGCTAATTCAAACCTAACAATCACTAATTAACTTTTCATGTGTGGCAAATTTTTCTTCAAACACTTCAATAAACATAGGGCAAGATTTATCAGAAATACTTACGGGACCACCCATTAATTTTGCACCATAATAAATCCAAGCTAATTTTTCTACTAATTCTGCCATTTTAATAGCGTCACTCATTGATTTACCACAAGCTAGAACTCCATGATTAGCCATCAAAGTTGCATTTCTTGTTCCTAGTCCTTTTATTGCATTATTACTAAATTCTTCAGTATGGGCAGAAGCAAACTCGGAAACATCGATATGACCACCAAGAAATATGACTTGCTCTTCAATTAAAACTGGAATTTTCATTCTAGCAACAGAAAGCATTGTAGCATAGGGTGAGTGAGTGTGGATGATTGCCATCACCTTGGGACGCGCTTTATATAAATCAACATGTAATCTGTATTCTGAAGAGGGTTGTCTCGTGGAATTTACAAGGATGCCATCAAAATTGATTTGCACTAAATTTGCTTTTTGTAAGTCTTCATAAGTATTGTAAGTAGGAGTGATAAACATTTCATTTTTACCAGGGATTCTAAGGCTTAAATTACCCTCTCCTGCTTGAACTAATCCTCTGCTATATATCTTTTTTGATGCGTTCACTATCACTAAACGCATTTGATCTTCATCAATTAAACTCATATATTTGATTTTAATATTTGAAATAAATAGATTTTGCTTATGTCCAATAAATACTAAACTTTCCAAATTAAAAAATTCTTGATGAGGCATTTTTTATATTAATAAAAACACTTTATGCTTGTGAAATTGGTTATTAATTCCTCTAATTAAAAATATGAATCAAATAATCCTACATTGCGATTTGGATGCTTTTTTCGCTGCTGTTGAGGTTAGAGATAATCCAGATTATAAAGATAAGCCCGTTATAGTTGGAGCAGATCCTAAAGCTGGAAAAGGAAGGGGAGTGGTTTCTACGTGTAATTATGAAGCGAGAAAATATGGTCTTCACTCCGCAATGCCAATTTCAATTGCATATAAAAAATGCCCTTATGGTATATATTTACGTCCTGATTTTACAAAATACCAAGAAGCTTCAGAAAAGGTAATGGGAATCATAAATTCAGTCAGTTCAATTTTTCAGCAAGTTAGTATTGATGAAGCATATATAGATATCTCTGAAAACTGCAGAACTTATGAGGATGCATTCATTGTTGCAAAAGAAATTCAAAGTAGAGTTTTAGATGAGGTGGGAATAACCCTATCAATTGGATGTGCTCCTACTAAATCAATTGCAAAAATAGCTTCAGATTTTAAAAAGCCTAATGGTATCACTATTGTAAAACCAGAGAAATTCAAGGAATTCTTATCACCCTTGGATATTACTCGCATTCCTGGAATTGGAAAAAAATCCAAAGAATATTATAATAACCAAGGAATTAAAGTTATCGGAGACATAATTAATACTCCCCTTCACAGAATGATAGAAAAATTCGGAAAAAATGGAAAATGGGTTTGGGATATTGCGAATGGAATGGATAAAAGAGAAGTAAAGAATTCAATGAGGGAAAGAAAATCGATAAGCAAGGAGAGAACATTTTTTAAAGATACAAATGATTTTCAAGAGATATTAACAAAATTTGATGAAATTAATGAAAAACTCCATAAAAAAGTCAAGAATGATAATATTTCCTATAAGACAATTACTTTAAAAATTCGACTGGAAGGTTTTTTAACATTTACTCGATCTAAGACGCTTCCAAATCATACACAAAACAAGGAAAAAACAATCAAGATAATTCTCGAATTGTTTAAAGAATTTTCCAATGACAAACGTAAAATTAGATTAGTTGGAATCAAATTATCGAATTTGATTTCGAGATCAACCATTATTCAAAAAGATTTACTTAGTTATTTAAAAGGGTAAACCATTTTTCTTAAAAATTTCAGATCACGCTAATTTTGCTATAATATCACTATGGATTATAGAATTAGATGCGATCAATCCGGGTGTTGTTAGTATGCATTTATCATCATTAAATTCAATTGAGTTTCCACGCAAATCAGTAACAGTTCCTCCAGCTTCTTGCACTAACAAGATTCCAGGAAGGAAATCCCAAACAAAAGATCTACTTGGATTCATTGGTTTTACATACAAGTCAGCAGTTCCATCGGCAACCATGCAAAATTTAACCATACTGTCTATTTGAATGAAATTTGTTATTTCCGCCCGTGATGCAAAATCCATAACCCAAGGTTCATCATAGTGCAATGAATGGCACAATTTAGCTTGTTTAAGCTGAAATTGATTACTTACTTTAATTTTTTTGAACTTTAAAGCTTCAATAGCAACTTTACTACCGTTATCTTTTTCAGCGATAAAAATTGCTTTACCATATTTCTTATAGTTTGGAACTGCGATTGCACATATTTTTGGATCGGAATTTATCATAAACCCTATACCTATTGCATATGATAATCCTTTCTGGAACCCTTTTGTACCATCAATTGGATCTATTGTCCACTGACGGGAGGTTTTTTTGTTATCTTTCGCGATTATTGCTTTTTCAATATTGATATTTTCTCCAATATTTAAAGATTTATAACAAGAATTAATCGATCTTTTTACTTCATTATCAAAAAAAGAATTATCATCTTCTTCAGCAATTATTTGATCTTCGGGAAATTGTTCCGAGATCTTATTAATTATATATATTTGACTCGCATAATCAGCGATAGTTACAGGAGAATCATCCTCTTTCTGAAAAGATTGGAAACCAACATTTCTAAACCATTCAGTTATTTTTGAAGCTGTATTTACAATTTCGGTTGCTAATTTCAATTCCTGATGGTATGTTGTCATAGTGGATATCATATTGGAGGTATAATAGATTTATTGATACAATAGCTTAAAATATTGAAAAAGCAATAAAATTTTTGATGTGGTTCGGAATCAAAAAAATGTTTTAAATTAATATTATAATATTTATACTAAAGTTTTAATCCAACTTGAATTATTTTATTTGGTAAACTTAAAGTATAAATAATGCAAATTTTATGATTTTAATATGCCCGATTTAATATTCATTGGCATGGTATTTGAAACAACGATTATTATCATAGCTGCATTTATACTTGGTTTAATATTAATGAAATATTTCCAAAAAAAACACCAATTTACTCTATACTTATTCTTGATATTCTTGTTTTACATGATTGCTATAATCTTTTCATGGTTATCTAAAGTTCTAGTATTATATTCGGGAGTAGAATACATTTACAATACTACTCTTGCTGATCCGGGAACTATACAGTCTTGGTTCGTTTTGAGAATCACTGATTTTCGATTTAGTTTTTTCTTCCTAACTATTGCTATTTTTATATCCTATGTTTTGAAAGTAAATGTTTTCGAAAAGGGATACAATCGAGTTCATAAGATAATCGTGATTATTTACGGGATTATCACTTTAACATTCAGTTTGCTAGTATATGAAAGAGGAAATACTCTGCTGGATGCATTCGCATTCTTGTTGATATTCCTATTCATGGCAATGATTTATGTTCCATTCTTTATAAGTTCATATAAATCTTTCAAGTTAGCTGAAGGGAAAACTTTCAAAAATGCATTTATATCATTAGCTTTGATGTCCATCTTTTATATACTAGTACCGTTTAATTTTTTGATCGATAGACTATTAATCCTTTTTGGTGGACCTGGATTTTCTCCGTTTTATTTTTTAGCGTGGATTTTCGTGTTGTTAGGAATGATAGCGTCATATTTTGGGTATATTCGGCCAAAAACAAGCGAATAAATACTAGCGAAAAATTTTTTTTTAATTTTAATTTTGTAACTATAAATTTAAGACGTTTTCAAAATATAATATTCATACATCAATTTTTTTGGTGAATATCTTGGTTAAGGTCTTGCAAGATCTCTATATAATTTCGGAAGGAGGTATCGTGCTATATCATCGTATTTTTAATGAAAAATTTGATGATCAGCTATTTGGGGGACTTATGAGTGCTTTAAATTCCTTCGCAGAAGAATTAACAAATGAGGGGCTTTCTAATTTTGAATTACAAGACAAAAGATATACTCTAATAAGGAAATATGACATACTATTCGTGGCAAGTTCTTCTAATAAAATCAAAATGAAAAAAGTAATTGAAGAATTGCAATCAATAGTTGACCATTTTTTCGATTTATATCCAATAGAAATCTTGGAAACGTGGGAAGGAGATGTAGCAATTTTCCATGATTTTGAAAAAGAAATCGAGGACAGTTTGGAAGAAACGATTCAAAAATTCCAAAAAGCGTTTTGGTAATTATTCTTCATTACATCCTATACAAGTATATTTAAATAATTTAACTTCTTGGATGTTTTTAAATTCACCCACATCTCCAATTATTTTGCCTTTATTAAGATCTTCATAAAAGGAGAAGTATATACCGAAAAAGCAGGTATTTTCCTGAGAGCAAAAACCCGTTGAGTTGAATATATCAAAATTAGACTTTTTTAAATAATTTAATACATTGCTCAATATTTGAGGCTTAATTTCTGGCAATTTAACAAAAATAAAATAAACCTTTTCATACTTTGTTGGATATATGGAGAAATGTACATGCCTCATTCCGTGTTTTTCCTCTCGTGAAGAGGTTAAAAAAAAGTACTTATTTTCTTTTAGACCAATTTGTTCCTTAGTCTTTTCTGGTAAATTCCAATTTTCAATTTCAGCTTTATCATAAAGTTTTCCAATAAATTTATCCATTATTTCTGACATGTAATCAACTTAATTATTAATTTCAGGTAAGTAAGGTTATTAATTCATTTCATAAATATTAATAATACCTTATTTGCTTTGATAATAAAATATAATTGTATAAACAAATATTTTCTGATTTTTACTTTATGGTTTACTTTTTGGATAAGAAGTTTTAAATAATAACCTCAAGTTATAATTACTCTAAATTACTGAATATAATTAACATAATTCATTTCTATAACATCATGAAAGCGATTGGATTAGTATTTTTATATGATCGAAATGAGGGATCCCCTCAAGATGTTTCAGCTAATTTTATTACACATTTCTCTAATGTTACAGAAAATCTCATTTTTGCAGGATTAATGGAATTATCTGAATTAAAGGAAATTATGGACGTAAAGCGGATATATTGGGGGGGAATTAAGCAGAATTTTCTTGAAATCTTGCAGGAAGAAGAAATAATAGGAAAACTTGCTTGGAAATTATTTTCAGATAATACCGGAATAGCCCCGCATGAAGAAGTCAAAAGCTTGATTTATGAAAAGGAAAATTCACCCTGGGGTTTTACAATAATGGTTTGTGTACTTTATCAGTAAATATTAATCTATGTTTATTTGTTAGAATTAGATATAGGAAATATTCTTAATATAGAATAAAATATTTTAATTTTTTAATAGTGGTAAAACGATGACAGAATATCGGATGGTTTATGATTCTGGCAGTACTCTATTGAAGTGTGCAATAGCAGATGATTCAGGGAACATTATCGCTTTAAAATCTTGGAGAAGCAAAATTGTTCAAAGTAAGGATGGCTTCCACCGTGAATGGAATTACAAGAATTATTGGAATAATTTGATTGAGCTTACAAAAGTTACTATAAATGCTGCAAAAATTAATCCAAAAGACTTAAAATATATTACTGCCACCTCAATGCGTCCAAGTTGCGTATTTACTGATGAAAACAATAATGCTGTTTATATTGGAGCAAGTTTTGAACTTAGGGGAATCGATTATGCCGAAGAAATTGACAAAGAATTCTTAGAAAGAACGGGAAAATCATTTTATGAGAGTTCTGGACATTTTCCCTCTTTATTATTTTTACCAGCTCGATATAAATATTTTAAAGAAGAGAAAAAAGAAGAGGAGAGGTACCATAAGATTTCACAATACCTTCCTATGGATAGTTGGATTTTGGTAAAATTTGGGGGCGAGATTCATGCCAATATAACCAGCGCAGGAGAATCTGGATTCTTTGATATAGAAACAAAATTATGGCATCCTGCTTGGGAGGATCTTCTTGATTTACCAGAATATTTTTTTCCATGGCCAGTTTTACCAGGTGAAATAATTGGTACGGTCTCTGAGCAGTATCAAAAAGAACTTGACCTTAATTCTGAAGTTCAATTGGTTGCAGGAATTTCAGATACTCAAGCAGCATTGTTAGGTTGCCAATGCATAGAAATAGGCTCAATTGGGGCTGTTTTAGGCACTACTTCACCAGTGCAAGCAGTAACAAAAAACCCTTATTTTGATCCCGAGGAAAAAACATGGAGTGGAATATTTGCTTGTAAGGACTTATTCGATCATTATTATTTAGAGGCTAGTACTGGAATAACAGGACAGTTATTGAAATGGGCGGCAAATTTATTTTATGGAGAAGAGAGTTCGACCTCAAAACAAAAATTTCAAAAATTAGATGAAGCATTTGAACATTATGACCAATTCGAATTACAAGCAACTTCAGACCAAATAAGAGAATCGTCAGTATATTCTTTACTTGGTCCTTCACCATTTGCAAGCACTCAAATGGGCCTTCCACCTGGATTTTTTCATTTTGAAAGTCCTGGAGGTGTGGAAGAGGTTTTTCATAAAAAGAATGCATTTATTGCTGCAGTTTTCGATAATATACAGTTTGCCATAATGCGAAATATTGAATATCTCATTAAACTAGCAAAAATTCAGAATCCGTTTTATGCATTTATGGGAGGGATTACTCGAAATTTGACCCTTTTACAACGATTTTCAGACCTTCTCCAATCTCCTATTATCTCATCTACTAATTATGAATGCTCTATCCAAGGAATGCTTGTGTTGTGTGATGTTGCTGCAAATAGAATAAGATCATTGGATGATCTCAAATCTCGAAATTATGAACTAAAACTCATAAATAAATTTGAACCACGAAAATTGATGATACAGAAATTAGTTAGTAGATATAATAGTTGGTTAAATATTTATCAACAATATTACAAATACCGTTTGGGATGATTAAATACAAATTTATTAGCTTAAATGTTTATGTTCATAAATAAATTAAATAATAAACAACTATATACAAATCGATGATTTCTTCAAATAAACAAAAAGGTATCATTCAAGCGCTAAATGCTTATTTAATAACCGCTCTATTATCATTATTCTTAGTTGGGATATTTCTAATTTTGATTGGGTTTTTTATTAGTTTTGAGCAATATACTGTGATTATTACAAATGAATTATTTCAAAATCTTGTGATGCTAATGATTATATTTGGATTTATTTTGATATCTTTAGGAGCTTTTGAATCCTTATTAATAATGATTAAAATTAAAAACATTATCGATCTTTTTCTTGAGGGGAGGGATTTAAGTTTGGAGAAAAATAAAGATCAATTATCTGGTATTGGTGGAGGTTTACGAGTTATTAGACCTAGCATACCTGTGATTGAAACTGAATCCATGAAGAGTAGTTTTCCAAGTCCAAAACAACAAATATCAACTCCACAAATTGTTTCTAAAGAAACAGTTCCAGTAGTTAAAAAAGTGGAAAACCCACAAAATACAGTTCTTGATATTTCACTCGAAGAAGCATTACAAAAGATCGTAGATCGATATAATAACCCAAATGTATCCAAAGTGTTTAGTGATTGGCAAAATACGCTAATGATGACATTTCCAGACCTTGAAAGATCATACTTGTTTAAGATCAATAAAGATCAAGGAATTATTTTAGAGGAAGGTTTTGAAGAGGATGCTGCTGTGCAAGTAATTTTAGATTCAGGCCTATACATTAAAATAATGGCAAAACAAATTAATCCTATCAAAGCCTATAGTAGTGGAGGACTTGAAGTTAAAGGGAAGATGAAAAATCTTTTAAAATTACGTAAGTTAATGTTCTAAATAGAATATGTTAATGGTAATGTAAATGAAGGCATTTATTACAGCTCAAATGACTCCAGAATCAATACAAAAACTGAAAGATTTATTACAAGATGAGGTTTTTTATGAAAGCTGGCGTGATACAAGGAACATGTATTTCGATGCTAAAGAATTAGTAAGTAAGTTAAAGGAGAATAATGCAGAAATCTTAATATGTGAGGGTGATAATGTTAAGAAGGATGTTATAGAAAATGTTGATCTTAAAATTATTGGCTCTACTCGTGATGATCCAAATAATATAGACCTATTTACTGCTACAGAAAAGGGGATTCCTGTACTTTTTACACCTGGTAGGAATAAAAATGCTGTTGCTGAGATGACTATTACTCTTATGCTTGCTTTAATGCGAAGAGTGCATAAAATATCACAGATACTACATTCTAATCAATTTAAAGTTGATGACTTTACTGATTATGTTGATTATTACAACCAATTTAAAGGAAATGAGTTAAAGGGTAAAATTATTGGCATTATTGGATTAGGAAACGTTGGATTTGAAGTAGCAAAACGCTTGAAATGTTTTGAAGTTGAATTTTTAATCTATGATCCCTATGTTCAAGAATCAAGGTTGAGATATATCAATGGAGAACTGGTTGATTTAAATACTTTAATGGCAAAATCTGATATTATTTCAATTCATTGTTCCCCCACGGATGAAACTGATGGACTTGTAGGGCAAGAACAAATAGATTTAATGAAATCAAGTGCATTTTTTATAAATCTTGGACGTGCATCTATAACGGATGAGGATGCTCTTTATCAAGCTCTTAAAGCAAAAAAAATTGCGGGTGCTGCTATAGATGTATTCAATGTAGAACCTGTAGATCAATATAATGAATTCCTCCAATTAGAAAACGTAATTGTAACTCCCCATATAGGAGGTAACACCTTTGAGACAAATCAGAACCATAGTATGATGATTGTTAAGGATATAGAAAAATTAATGAATAATGAAATCCCTTCTAACATTCTAAATCCAGAAGTGCTACCGGGATATTCTGCTGATAGATACAACCTCCCAGAGAAAGGAAAAGAGATCCCATTAACCTTATCCGGTTATAAAACAGAAAGTAATGAAATCCTTAACGTTTGTAAAACTATGGTCGAGAAAGGTTTTATTGTAGGTACAGCGGGTAATATATCAATGCGAATTAAATTACCAAACGGAGAAGATGGATTTCTTTTAACTCCAAGTACAGTTCCCTATGAAGATATGACAGTAGATGATATGGTATTAATTGATAAAAATCTTAATGTAATTGCGGGAATTCGAAATCCTACTTCAGAAAAGCATCTTCACGTGAAGATATTACAATCAAGAAGAGATGTGAATGCTGTTATACATTCTCATGCGCCATATTCTACTATACTTTCAATCGCGCGGATGCCATTAGGTCCTATTGTTGATGAAATTATACCATTCATTGGAGGTTGCGAAGTAGCACAGTATGGAATGGCAGGGACTGAAGAACTCTCTCAAAAGGCTTTAGTAGCATTAGGAAATAATTATGCTGTATTTTTACCTAATCATGGTAATATATGTATTGGAACGGACATAAAACATGCATATACAGTGTTACAACTAGTGGAATTTGCAGCAAAAATTCAATATCGAGCCTCTTTATTAGGTACGATTTATGCTCTCCCAGAAGAAGCAGAAAAAGATGAAAAAGAAATGTTCGAAATCATGCGAGAGGCTAATGGTATGGGGTGATTAAATTAAATATTTTCTCACAACTTCTCCTCTTGGTTTAAGCTCTTCAAAAAGTATTGCTTGAAATGAAAAAATTTTTGTTTGCTTATCTTTCCAAGCATTCTCAGAAAGCCCAGTTTTATTACAAGTATGTTTAAGGAATGTCTCTACATCCCAATTCCTCCCATGATCTATAGGAACTTGAGGTAGAAGTAGACCACGCTTCATTCCTTTTTCAGCTATTAGCCCATCCCTTCCAATTACTATTTTATCAAAATATTCTTTTGGGTCCATAACTTCAATTAATTTTGGAGGTGTTAAAATAGAAATTTCGATGATTATATTATCCATATCTTTAAAAGTAACTGAATTAAATCGATAATCCTCTACTGCGGAACTAATCGATACCCTATGAATGACTTCATATAGTGGGTATACGGGCTCGATATAACCTATACACCCTCTTAAGGGGTTTCCCTCAGCATTGTATTCATTTAAGGTTACAAAAACACCATATTTATCATAATATTTATTTTTGATGTTTGATGGTACTTCCATTCTTTGTGATGTTTTCAAATAATGCTCAATATTTTCTCGAGCAAATTTAATAAGGGTTTTTCCATCGTCTAATCCAAATTCTTTGTCTTTAAACATTTTAATTCAAGATAGTTATTGTTTTTTTAATTAATTTAGAATTTCAAATCTTATATTTTTATTGTACTTCTATATATCATTTTACCTTTTGGAAAAGTTTCATTCAACGAAATTTCAGAACCTTCTAAAAAGATTTTCCATATTAAAACATTAGAGCTTCTGTCTGAACTGTTTAAGTTTTCGAATGGAGTAAACTTAGCTTTAGATATAAATAGTTTGGAGTTTAAATGAGTAGGAGTAATTTTTTCGATAATTAGTAAATCAGCATCATAACCTTTTTTGATAAATCCCTTCCTAATAATGTTAAACCTCTTAGCGGGATTTTCAGATGCTGCTTTTACGAAATACTCAAGAGGTAAAATATTTTCAAAAACTTTTTCAAGTATTTTGAGAGCATATGTTTCAAAACCGGGAAAACCTGATGGCGCTTCAAAAAAATGCTGAGATTTCTCATTCATTGTATGGGGAGCATGATCAGTTCCAATAAATTTAATCTCTCCTTTTTTTAATTTACTGAAAAGGAATTCTGCTTCACTTTTTTTCCTCAGTGGAGGAAGTACTTTACCAAAACTCTCGTTTTCTAATAAAATTTCTTGAGAAAGTAATAAATGGTGAGGTGTCACTTCAAAAGAAATATCGTAATCTTTAGATAAGTTAGATAATAATTCATAACTCTGTTTACAGCTAACATGACAAAAATGTATTACTGGAAGATTCCTAATTTGTGATTTATTATCATTAATGACTTTATCATAATTAGTTAGAACGTATTTTATAAATTTAGCCTCATTTTCCTCAGGATAAAGATCATTATGAATTTTTAGAAATTTGACATTGTTATTTTTTATTTTTTGCTTTATTTTATCTTTTTCTTCTTCGAGTAAAGGATAATCTGCATGGATGAAAATTGGAATACTATATTTAGCTGAAATTCTAAGGATATTTAATAAATTATCTGGATCGTTCCAATCAATATCACTTATTGGTGATAAAGGATAGATTTTAAATCCAAATACTCCTAAATCTAATATTTTTTTTATTTCCTCCTCACTAATGTTTTTAGGAACGCCTGAAATGAATCCTACATTAGTATAGATATTATCTCGCGCTCGCTCCATCCATTTTTTAACTTGGTCTTCTGATATAGCAGGAGGTTTAGTGTTTGGCATATTCAATACGGTTGTTATTCCCGAAAATAACGCTGCTTTAGTCCCAGTTTGAAAAGTTTCTTTTTCTTCTTGCCCCATATCACGTAAATGAGCATGAATATCGATTATACCGGGTAAAATAATTCTCTTTTCACAATCAATCTCAACTATTTTTCTATTATTCGATCTAATCTTTTCAATTTTTTCTTCATTGGGGAATTTAATTATTGATTGAATTTTGCCTGATTGGATAAATAGCGCTCCGTCTATTAATTTATTTTCAATAAATATTTTCGCATTCTTTAAAATCATTAGAAACGCTATTTTACTTATTATTTTAGTTGATCTAGTAGATAATTAATATATAATATTTTGTTTTCTAAAGATTTTATTCCTGAAAAGCTTATTTGTATTATATTAGTTGAGGAATCCATATTATCAAACAATTCTCTTACAAATTCATCACCTAAATCGTTTACAATAATAAAAAGATCTTGGGATGTGAAATTATTATTATTAAATTCATTTTGGAGACAAAAATTTTTTGATTGATTGATTAAGAAAATCCGTTCAAAACTCAAGTTCTTAATAAGCCAATCAATATTTAGCGGTTTTAATAATTTCATCATATAAATACCCGGAGTCGATCTCTCCCATTTTTCATTAATTAAGGTGCTCGATTTCTCTAATGCTTTTAATAATAATAATGCTTGAGATCGTTCATCTGATCCTAAAAATCTTAGTTTAGATCCATCTAATTTAATAATTTTGAGATCTGAATGAAAGTATAAATATAATATGTTACTCTTCCTTATTGCGTAGGATAAACAAAAAAATTCTCGGATTCCAGAGCATAATTTATATACATCAAGAGGGGTATTGCCTATATCAATATCTTTCTTATTATATTTAGTATAACTATTATTTAAAATTAAGAATAATAGCAAATTTATCATTTACTTATTTTCATTTTAAAATTTAAAATCCTTTCCTAGTTTATTTAAAAAGGAAGGATCAATGTTTCCTAAGCCTGGCATTCCTTTACCTTTACCTTTTTTTTGCATTTGTAGGAATCGCTTCATAAATTTCTTCATTTGGTTGTATTGATCAAGCATTTTATTTATAGTTGAGTAATCTGTACCGCTTCCAATCGCGATCCGTCGTTTTCTAGTTTTTTTAATTAATTTTGGGTCCTCTTTTTCTTCTGATGTCATCGAATTGAGTACAACCTCCCATCGTTCCAGATTTTTCTCGGCATCTTCTTTTAATACATCTGGGATATTACCGCCCCCCATCATTGCTAAAATTTGCTTCATTTTTCCTACTTTCTTAATGCTTTTTAATTGATAATAGAGATCTTCCAATGTGAACTTTCCCCTCATCATCCGTTTTTGCATATCGGAATCTATATCTACTTCTGCGTCTTGCACTGCTTTAACCAACCCTTCTAAGTCGGGTTTTCCTAATAATGTTCCGACAAATGCAGTTGGTTGAAATTCTTCCAATTCATCAATTTTTTCTCCAACTCCTATAAACCTTATTGATTGACCCGTAGCGGCACATGCAGATAGAGCGCCTCCACCTTTGGCACTTCCATCCAATTTGGTAACGATAATACTTCCAATATTAGTAGATTTCGAAAATGCTTCTGCTTGATTATAAGCTTGCTGCCCCAATGTTCCATCAATAACCAGAATAACTTCATTGGGTTTTAAAGCACTTTCAATTTGAGTCATTTCTTTCATTAATTCTTTTTCTTCCTTATGACGCCCAGCTGTATCAACAAGAATTATATCGTGTCCATCATTTATTGCTTTTTTAGTTTCTTTCACTGCTATCTTAATAGCATTTTTCTCAGTCGGGTTTCCATAACACTTGATTCCAACCTGATCAGACAATTGAACTAGCTGCTCATATGCACCTGGTCTCCACGTGTCTGTGGTGACTGATGCAACTTTATAACCTTTGCTTTTATAAAAGCGAGCTAACTTCCCAATAGTCGTGGTTTTACCTGAACCTTGAATACCTACAAGTAAAATCACATTGTGTTTCCCCGACTTTATTCTTATTGGTGCGGGTTTTCCTCCGAGAATTTTAATAAGTTGATCGTGAATAAGTTTGATTATATAATCTTTTCTTTGAGCGCGTTTAAGTGTGGTATTCATTGCTTCTTTTTTTATGTTTTCAGTCGTTTCAAGGACTAATTCTGCCTTTACATCAGCCTGAAACAAGCTACGCTGTATTTCTTGCATAAGTGCATTAATTGCTTCTTTATCTATTTGAGGTAATCTCCTTATTTTCCGTAAAATATTATCCAAGGATCTACCAAGTTGCTCTAGAACCATTATAGAATCATAACTCGCGTTTTTTATACTTAATATATTTAAATCTGTGATAATATTAAATTCTTATTTAATGTTTCAGATAATTGACACATCTTAAAACTTTAAAAATATAAACAATTTTAAAAACATATAAAAAACTTATTTTAGAATAAACATATTATTGAATATCAGAAAAAATAAATACAATTTTTTAAAATATTTGGAGAATAGGTGGTATAACAAAAATGTCAATAAAGCGAATTGAGATTCAGAAATTAAAGACAGGTCAATATATAATGGTAGATGATGAACCTTGCATAATCAAGGCCACAGAAAGAAGCAAATCAGGTAAACACGGACACGCAAAAGTCAGAGTTGTTTGTGTGGGAGTATTTGATAATGGTAAAAGATCAATTACGATTCCAAGTGGACACATGTGTGAAGTACCAGAAATCATAAAAGATAATGCTCAGATTAATTTTATTGAAGAGAAATTAATCAATATAATGAATCTCCAAACTTATGAATCGGTGGATGTTGCTTGGCCCAAAGATGAGGATTCAATCGCAAAATTAAAGGAATTACAAGCAAATCCAAAAAAGCTGTCTACTGCTCAAGTAGAGTATTGGCAACTTGCAGGGAAGTCATTAATTAATAGAGTTATAATAAATTAAGGATATTTAAGACAATACTTTATTTTTATTAATTCATATTCAAATTTTGTTATTTGAGTTTCATAATCCGATTAAATCTTGAGTTAAATGGAGAAAAAAGCTATAAGTTTAGCGTGTAGGATGGATTCGGAAAGAGCAATTAAATTAACTAAGGATATTTTTGAATTCTTGATAAAAAAAGGCGAAATAGTACATTTAGAAACTAGAATAGCACCTAAAATATTACCTCATAATGGAATGGATCTAAAAGAGATGACGGCAGAGAATACAAAATTTATTATTTCTGCTGGAGGTGATGGTACAGTGTTGAGAGTAGCTAGTGGATTGTCTCAACGGAATCCTCCTCCAATCTTAGGTATAAATATCGGTTCTATCGGCTTTTTAGATGAAACTAATGAAAGAACGGTGTTCAATGATTTAATCAAAATATTGAATGGTGAATTTATAATCGAGACCTGCTCTAAAATAGCCGCATATATCGTTAGAGAATCTGATGAGATAAAACTTAATAATGCTCTAAATGAAATCTTAATTGTTTCATCTAAAAGTTCAAAAGTACTCTTAGTCTCTGTAAAAATCAATGGAACTTACTTAAACAGAAGTTATTTGGATGGTATTATAATTTCAACCTCTGTGGGTTCAACAGCATATAATTTAAGCGCGGGCGGGGCAATTGTTGATCCTTCAGTAGATATAATGGAATTAACACCCATTAATAGTTATGCCAGATCTGGTCTTAAACCCATCATCCTTCCTATTAGCAGTGAAATCGAAATTCAATTGCTAAGACCAAGGTTAAACGCAAAAATAATTATTGATGGGCAGAGAACATTTAAAAAAATACAACCTAATACAATAATCAAGATTCGCAAATCCAATTCTAATTCCAAATTTATACGTTTATCGAAAGATCTAAGTACTAACTATATAAACCGATTAAGAAAAAAAATTATAGGTACAGTAAGAGTTCCTCTTGATGACAGCCCGGAATCAGAAGAAGAGTTCAATTCTAATTTTTGATACCAACATATTTCTCTTGGGCGTTGATTTTAACTTGTTTCCAAACAAGATATATACTACCCCAGATATTATTAATGAGATTGAAGTTATAAGATATGAATCTCGTAATAGGAATATTATCAATAGAATAGAAGCTGCTGTGGAGAGTAGGAAATTAGTTATTAAAAATCCTACTGAAAAATATATTAGCCACGCGAAAAGCATAGCAAAAAATACAGGAGACTTAAAAGCGTTATCTGATCAAGATTATAGTATCATAGCACTTGCTTTAGAATTAATGAATTCCTTTGATGTAGAAATCTTCACAAATGATTATTCAATCCAAAATCTTTGTTTTGAGCTAAATATTACTGTAAGATCTTTATTTAAAAACGGAATTGAACACCAAATTATATTCGAAGTTTATTGTCCTCATTGCCAAACAATTCATAAAAATGAAAAATTAAACGAATTATGTGAAGATTGTGGTTCTCGGCTTAAAAGGAGACCTAAAATAGATATTCAAAATTAAATGGTGGAAATTATAAATAAACATGCCTACTCATATATTGAAATACTTGAGAAGATGACAAAATGGGAGTCAAGATAAATGAATTAGTAAAAGATGTACGGAAAACTATCTCTTTCGAAAATCTGTTAAATAAAAAGATAGCGATTGATGCATTTAACACTATTTACCAATTTTTAGCAATTATTCGGCAACGAGATGGTACTTTGCTGATGGATTTGGAAGGAAATGTAACTTCTCATTTATCGGGATTATTTTATCGGAATATTAAGTTTTTAGAGTATAACATTAAACCAATTTATGTATTTGATGGAAAACCACCAGAATTGAAATTAGAAACAATTAACGAAAGGCGAAAAGTTAAAGTAGAAGCGCAAGAGAAAATGATAAAGGCTCAGGAAGAAGAAGATTTTAGAGAAGCTAGAAAATTTGCTCAATTAACCTCCAAATTGGATCATGATATGATTGAAGAAAGTAAATCATTGCTGTTATACATGGGCATTCCCGTTATAGAGGCAGCTTCAGAAGGGGAAGCACAAGCTGCGTATTTAGTAAATAGAGGAGATGCTTGGGCTAGTGCATCTCAAGATTATGACACTTTATTATTTGGATGTGAACGATTTCTACGCAACTTTAGTGTAAACCGTAGTAAAAAAGTAAAAGATACAACAGTTTCCTTAGATATTGAATATATTTCTCTTTCTAAATTTTTAATTAATTTGGGAATTACTCGGGAACAGCTCATAGATATGGGAATCCTTATTGGTACAGATTTTTTCCCAGGCATTAAAGGAATCGGGCAACATAAAGCATTAGATTTGATAAAAAAGCACAATTCATTAGAAAACATTCTCAAGAATAATATCCAAGTATCTGGAAAAAAAATAAATTTCGATATAGAATTAGTTCAACGTGTTAAAGATATCTTTTTGAATCCAACCATTAATTCTAATTATCCAAAGATTTTATGGGGAAAAGTAGATTATGATAAAGTAGATGAACTGCTTGTAGAAAAGCATAATTTTTCTCAAAATAGAATTGATAGTGCTCTTAAAAAGTTAAAGGATTTAGATTCAGCAAAAAAGCAAATATCTTTGGATAGTTTTTTCAAATAAAATATTTATTATAAAATGGAAAAATTTTTACAAATTTAATTATTATTAAAATAAACTTTTAAAAAAGAATCGATCGAAGATGTCAACAAAAGATAATCAAAATGGGAAAGATGAAAAAGGAGGACAAAAATTAACTTTAAGAGTCCAAAAAGCAAAAAAAAGAGATATTGGAAGGAATATCATTAGAATTGATCCACTTACGATGGAGAAATTACTGATTAAAACTGGTGATGTGATTTCATTGATTGGAAAAAAGGAAAGTGCGGGAATTGCGTGGCCTAGTTATCCTCAAGATAGTGGTTTAGGGATAATTAGAATCGATTCCAGACTACGAAAAAATACAGGTACGAGCATAGATGACACCATCGAAATTCGGAAGGTCAAGGCATTACCTGCTCAAAATATTGTATTAGCACCCTCCAATGTAAAAATTAGAACGAATCCCCGTTTTGAAAATTTCGTAAAAAGGCGCTTAAATAATTATCCTATAACTATTGATGATTTTATCTATATTTCAATAGGAATTAGTAGAGAAATTGCATTTAAGGTTATAAGCATGAGACCTAATGGTGTGTGTTTGATTAAACCCGAAACGCAATTAAATATCAGTGAAGTCGTTACAGATGATGAAGAGAAAGGCTCTGAATACCTTACTTACGAAAATGTAGGTGGTTTGGATAGAGAGATTGAACGAGTAAGAGAAATGGTTGAACTACCTCTTAGACATCCCTCTTTGTTTAAAAGATTAGGTATTGATCCTCCAAAAGGAGTTTTATTAAGAGGTCCCCCAGGTTGTGGTAAAACACTATTAGCTAAAGCAGTTGCGAATGAAAGTGAGGCTCATTTTATATCTATTAACGGACCTGAAATAATGAGTAAATTTTATGGCGAATCCGAAAAAAAATTACGTAAACTTTTTGAAGAAGCTGAAGAAAAAAGCCCTTCGATTATATTTATTGATGAAATTGATGCAATAGCTCCTAAAAGAGAAACTGTTACGGGAGAAGTTGAGCGTAGAGTTGTAGCTCAGTTACTTGCATTAATGGATGGTCTTCATGGTAGAGGAAAGGTCATCGTAATTGGAGCAACAAATAGACCGAATAGCTTAGATTCTGCTCTAAGGCGACCGGGAAGATTTGATCGCGAGATTGAAATAAAAGTACCTAATGAAAAAGGGAGGTTGGAAATTTTCATGATACATACTAGAAACATGCCTTTAGAGAAGAAAATTCAACTGAAAGAATTTGCTAACATCACCCATGGTTTTGTTGGAGCAGATATTTCAGCTGTTTGCAGAGAAGCGGCCATGTCATCATTGAGACGATATTTACCTCAAATAAATTTAGAATCTGATAGTATTGATCCCGAATTATTGGAACAAATTAGTGTTACCAAGGAAGATTTTGAAAATGCAATGAAAGAAGTTTTACCTTCAGGTATACGAGAAGTATTTGTAGAGGTACCAAATGTTAAGTGGGATCAAATTGGTGGATTAGAGGATTTAAAACAAAAATTAATAGAATCAGTAGATTGGCCTTTATCACACCCTAATATATTTTCTAGAATGGGAATTACCCCTCCAAAGGGAATATTACTTTACGGGCCTCCTGGATGTGGAAAGACGCTTCTTGCTAGAGCAGTTGCTAATGAAAGTAAAGCAAATTTCATTTCTGTCAAAGGTCCAGAACTCTTATCAAAATTCGTAGGAGAAAGTGAAAAAGCAATTCGAGAAGTCTTTCGAATGGCAAAATTAGCAGCACCATGCATTATTTTCTTTGATGAATTTGACTCCATCGCACCAAGCAGGGGTAGGTACACTTCAGATTCGGGAGTGACAGAAAAAGTATTATCTCAATTCTTGACTGAATTGGATGGGCTAGAAATTACAAAAGACATTTTAGTGATTGCCGCAACAAATCGTCCAGACATTTTAGATCCTGCCTTAATTAGACCTGGAAGGATCGATCGAATCTTATTGGTTCCTCCTCCAGATGAAGCAGAGAGGGAAGCAATTTTAAAGATATTTACAAAAAAAATGCCACTCGCAAATGACATTACTATTAAAAAATTAAATGAAAGGCTTAAGGGATTTTCTGGAGCAGATATTGAAACCTTGTGTCGAGAAGCTGCAATGATTGCATTAAGGGAAAATATGCGTGCTCGAAAAGTAACATTAGAACATTTTAAAGAGGCCAGAGAAATTACCAACCCTAGTATCTCAGCAGAAATGATCAAGTGGTATACTCAATTTGGAGAAAAACTCAAAAGTCGAATAATTGAGAAATCAAAAGAGGATAGATTGTTTGTGTAATATTCACAAACTTAATTTAAAATTCAATATTTATTTATATACAAGCTATTTCTATTTAAAATAAAAGGTGATATGAAATCGAATCAAATCGCTGGAATCAAAAGCCAATCGTTAACTCTATTATTGAGATCTTGATAGAAAATAGAGGGGAAATCCTAGACAAACGTTTGGAAGAATTATTAAAGAAGGAGTTCCCTTTTGTCAATAGTCTGTTACTAGAAGAAATATTTATGAAACTTGAGAGTAGAAATATTATTAATCTATTTAGAGTCTCAAAGAACAAGAATATGATAGTTCTTAATAAGACAAATCAAGAGATAAGAGATGAAGTGATGGAAAAACTAAGTTAATTGTTTGTCATTCCACTTTAAACATACTTGAGATAATGTAAGGTCTTCAACTTTGGATTTGTACTTTCTTGGTCTAATTTCAATAAAGATCGGATAATTTATCGCATTACCCATAAGTAAAGTTTCACCTACACCCAAACTTGAAATCATATCGGCATATTCCTTAGTTATGGCTTCAGAACTATCCATAAGGTGCTTTAAATCATAAGGATTTTTAATGTTTAAGATCATATTCGAATTCATTTGAGAAAGTGCAGTACTACTTAGTTTTTTAGGTCTTTGACTAATTAGACATAAACAAGCCATAAATTTTCTACCTTCTCGTGCTATAGTTTCAATTATTGATTTTGAAATCGCTTTAGATTGAGCTGCTTCAGGACAAAATTGATGAGCTTCTTCAATTATGAGAAGAAAAGGAGGTAATTCATCCATCCGTCGCATATAAAAGAGTCGATTGCATAGATAGTCTACCAAAATTTGTTTTTTTCTGATTGAAATCTCATTTTGAAAATTAAAAATTGTTAATTCTCCAGGTTTAATGGAGTTTTTTATTATGGGATTTTCTTGGATCCCAAATACATTTAATCTTTCTAATTCTGCTAACCACCCGACTAAAGCTTGACGAGTACTTTTATTCCCTTCATTCTCATCATCAATAAGAGTAATGATATCTTTTAGGGAATAATTACCTTTATTAGATTTATCTTGCTTTAATTTTTTAATAAAATTATTGAGTTCTCTAACTTGGACGCTGGAAATTTGCGTTTGATATTTTCGAAAGTTATAAGCATTCATCTGGGGGACAGAAATTTGAAGATACAAAGCATCGAATAATTTAATCTTATCTTGAAGTTCTGGAATTGATTTAAGGTATGCATATTCTCCATGCACGTCTATGAGAACTATTGCTGGTGTACCTATTGAATTAGGACGCGAGAGTAATTCCTCTAAGAGAATTGAAGTTAAATAACTTTTTCCTCCTCCCGAAATAGAAAGAATTGAAAAGTGTTTATTGAGTAACCTGTTAATGTTAATTTTTGCTTCAATCTTCGCAATTTTTAAATTCCCAATATTTAAACCATTTTCATTATCAAGTCCTATGAATTTTTTAAGGATATTTACTTCGACTAAGAAGACTTTCTTTCCAGGACTTGCGGGATATGTCATTCTTTTTATTAATTTAATCTCCGTCTTGTCTTCGTCTTTAAATTCGATAATTCCTAAATTTTTCACTATAGCAATGGCATATTCAAATTCATCGCTTGGGAATAACCCTTTAAGGATATTAGGATTACTACTACTATTATATGCCTTGATCGTGAGTGCATCTGAAAAATATTCGTTTAAGAGAATGATTTTTTCAATCATTCCAATTAAAAATCCTTCAATTGAGATAGTGTAAACAAATTGTCCTTTTTTAACCATATTTTCATTATTTAATTTGTCAATAACAAATGGAAATTGATGTACATCTGGTAATTGAAGGAAATTAAAAACTGTACCCACTTTAACACTCATTGAGTTAAAAAAGGATAAGTATGAAATAAAAATGAAATAACTGCTTTAATTTTCTAATTTCAAACCATAAAATAGAAAGAAAAGAGAGATTATTCTTTTTCGAGAATTCCCACGATTTTCATGATGGCATAATTTCCATTTTTCCAGAAAAATATCAAAAATAATGACAATCCTACTAACGCTAAGAATGCTATACCTCCAAATAATACCCAATTACCAGCAGAAAATTCAGTAAATAAGCTTGCTAAAGGTGAAGAACCGGATCCTGCTACGACATCTTGTATGATAGCAATTATTATGCCGACTATTACTGCCATGATGCTAAGTAATAATCCTCCTGCTGCAATCTTAACATCAAGACGATTTTTATACCTTTCTTCTAGTTCTCTTTCTCTAAAAATAAATCTTAATACTCCTTTTGCTCCTTTTTTGAATAAACCAAAGAAAAAGATCAAAAGCAAAAATAATGCGGCTAAAAATCCAGCTATTATCGCAATCTGGTATCCTAGATTTAATGCAAGGAATATGTCAAATTTCCCTAAAGGCATAACAAAATCTAAAATAGACCATACAACCCCGATCACAATTCCAATGCATGCTATCACCATAAAGATATAAAATAATTCACCTACAGCTTTTTGGTTAGAACTATAATCTATTTCTTTAAGAGTTTCCATAAATTTCACTTGATCTGTTATGTATAGAATGAATAACAATTTAACTATATAAAATTGTTCATTAACCCCAGAATCAAGTAATTAGACAAAAGAAATAAATAATGATTTGGATTTCAAATTTGAAATATATCATTAAAGTTCTTATAAACCTCATTTTCACTCAGAATTGAATACAATCTGTTTGAAAAACGGAATATTTTATCATAAATCTCAGCGTGATTTTCATTTGGAGACCATCGTTTATCAACTTTACAAATATTTTCTGCAGCTTTAGATATATTTGGAAATAACCCTGCTCCATATGCGGCTAATATTGCTGCCCCCAAAGATGTAGCTTCTTCATTAACATTTCTTACACAAGATATTCCTAAGGTATCAGCATATATTTGATTCCATAAATCAGAACGAGAACCTCCTCCAGTAATTTTTAATTCTTTCGGATCTATTCCTAGAGATTTAAAAACAAGAATATTTTTTTTTACTTCATAAGCTACTCCTTCTAAAACTGCTCTATAAAGATCTTTTCTTTGATGACCTAGTGATAAACCGAATAAAATTCCCTTTGCATAAGGATTCCAATGAGGTGCTCCTGCTCCTACTAAATGAGGTATAAAAAGCAGCCCATTAGACCCTATGGGGGATTTTTCAGCTTCCGATGTCATTATTTCATAAGGATCTTGACCCAATTCTTCAGCTTTTTGACATTCATCAACAGCAATTTGGTCTCTAAACCATCTTAATACAGCTCCTGAAGTAAAAATGCTTGCCTCTTGAACCCATTTTCCTGGTACAGCATGACAACTACATAAGACTCTTCTCTCAGGATCAAATTTAGGTTCTTCTAGGAAGGCGAGGATAAAACTACCCGTCCCAGTTGTGCATTTAATCTCCCCTGGTGATACCACACCCACTCCTAATGCTGCTGATTGTTGATCTCCAGCTCCAGTGATAACTAACGTCTTCTTATCAAAATCAGTCTCGTTGGACACGATTTCTCCAACATCAACTCCACTTTCCATTGATTCTGGCATTTTATCAAGGTCAATTTCCAATTCAGAAGCAATTTCTTCAGAATATTTCAAATTGTTTATATCGAAAAGCATGGTTCGTGAAGCATTTGAATGATCAGTTACAAACTGTCCCGTGAGTTTATGTATTATGAAATCTGAGACCAATAAAAATTTGTGAGTTTGGTTATAGATTTCAGGTTTATTATTTTTAAACCAAAGTATTTTAGTAGCGGAAAAATATGGATCTATGGTTAAACCAGTTGTTTTATATATTTTTTCAACGCCAATTTTTTTCTTGATATATTCAACTTGTTCCGTTGTTCTTCTATCTTGCCAAACTAGCGCATTGTGTAAAGGATTTCCCATTTTATCTACAGGAACAATAGTTTCTCTCTGATTTGTTATGGATAAACTGACAATTTCAGTTTTATCAATACCACTCTTCTTAATAGCTCTCTCAATTGTTCTTTTAATTGAGTCCCACCAAACATTTGCATCTTGCTCTACATGTGATGGAGCAGGATAAATACTCTCCCATTCTTGATAATCACTTGCTAATATACTTCCAGATAAGTCAAATATAAAAGTGCGACAACCTGTGGTGCCTAAATCGAGTGCTACAATATATGGCATGTTAATTATCTACCAAAATAATATATTTTTCGTTATAAATTATATATTCTAATATTTAATAAAATTGTTATTGTTAATATCCTATTTCTTTCTTTCATAGTTGCATTGAGGACACACTAGCTTTTGACAACTAATATCATAATCCATTTTCTCAACCAGCAATCCTTTACAAAATGGACACATTGGATTACGAGGAAAAAACCATTGCCCTTGGATGTTTGGTAGTTCTTTTAGTGAGTTTACGAAGTTGATCTTGTCCAGATTATTTTTATTAGCCTGTATAAGTTGTTGTTCTTGAGCTATTGATATGCCTTTTGGAGCTAATCCCATCAAGAATTTTAATTTTGTTGGATTATTCAATACGGATAAAATCCTAAGAATTGCATCATCTCTATATTCTGAAAATAACTTCCCAAGCTCTGGAGGAGCCAAACCAACCATAATTGCTTGAGATTCATCAGAATCCTCTAGTTTTTGGAATAAGAATTGGTAGATTCTATTATCCGTATCCATTGCCCAAATAATATTCCAACTTTGAATTTCATAATCTTCTTTGTCAGGGCCTACAATTCTTTTAATACATTCGAACCAAGAATAATGGATGTTTTTGCTAATGTTTTCTGATAGATCATCAAAAAATTTCCGTTCAATTACGGGATATTTTTCAAATATGCTTTTGAGAGATAATAATCTAATTTCTGTTAGCTTCTTTGTTTTGAGCTTATCCCAAGGTGCATATACAAAAACTGAAAAGAGTTCTTTCATATTGAGAAAGAAATAGATATTCTATTTATACTATATGCTTGATTACTTCTTTATTTTATAGAAAAAAGATTTAAGTTTGGTTTGTTCATTTAATTTTATTAGTAATATTAAACTAAAAAGAATTTCAAATGAATGGAATTTGGGATATAAAAGCTGATGTTAGAGCAAAAGGTGATAATCTTAGAGATGTTTCTCCCATTGTAGAAAAAACTTGGAAAGATGAAAATCAATTCACTCATTATGTCTTTACAAAATTTTTTTTTAATAATCCTTGGTACTCGATTCCTGATGATGAATATGATTTATTTGAAGATTTTATAAGAGGGGGGTCTAGAGCTTATCCATCTGATGGGAGTATTCCTTGTGATATTGTTGCAAATGAAGCTAGAAAAGTATTAAATAAAATAGAATTGTGCTCAAATGATCCAAATCACTATTACTGTAAAGAGGCGCGTAATGCTTTGAAAAATGGGAAATTAAACGTAATTAGGGGTACTTTAAAGTTATATCTTGGGAAATATACCACTAGAGATTGGAGAAGGAAAAGATTTACTGATGATATTGATTTTTGGATGTTCCAAACTAGTCTTTTAGACTCGAAATTAAAGGAATGTAATTTCATAAGAAATAAAAAAACTGGAGAATGGGAAAAGAAAGTTAATTGGGTAAAACTTAACTCAGAAGAAAAAAAAAATGAATTATTATTTGCTGCAAATAATCTTAATCAATTGCTTGATTTTGGAGCAGGTGCTTTTCTCGAAGGCTCACATCTAAAACAGATTTTTGATAAAAAAATCAAAAGAGGTCATGATGTTGATTTAAGCGATATTATAAATGTAGCAATGATCAATGATGGAAAAGAAGGAATACATAAAGATGAATGGTTAGAAAGTTGGAGTGCATTCGAAGAAGCAGTAAATACTAGAAATTCAAGAACCACCTCCAATTTAATCAGTTTATGTCGCAGTTCTTTAGCAATCGCTAGTCATCTTGAAAAAGTGAGTAGTGAATTGAATAAATATAATGATTCCATTTTTGATAAATCCAAACATCCAGATGAGAATTTGAAGATATATTGTAGAATATCGACCCATTGGGTTAAATTTTTAGAAGATAATGGTCCAGATGAAACTAGAAAGATGCTGCATAATTTTTACCATGAACAAGCAGAAAAAAAACCTATTCACGCAAAAAATTTGAGAGATTTTTCTCGTAAAATATTAAAATTACTCAATTCTAAATATGAATACTTAAAGATTATTTTTGAAATTGAAGATTAGCATTGGTTTTTTTAAATAAAAATTTAAATTATTACTAAAATATATTTTATTATGGCTAAATTTAAAATTGTTATTAAGAAGCATTGTGTTTTCTGTGAAATCTTGAAAGAATGGCTAAAAGATAAGAACATTGATTATAAGATTCTTGATTACCAAGATCCAAATGATTTTAATGATCCTTTGATGAAAAATCCGACCTTTAACAGTCTATATTGCGATATGAGTGCATGTGTAGAAAGTATTCCTTTAATAGTAAAAAATGATGATGAGTTTTATTACTCTGAAATATGGGATCTAGTAAATAACAAAATTATAGAAGAAAAAGCTAAAGAAATATTCGAGATTTAAAATTCAAGATTTTTTACATTAATGAATTCGTGAAACTAAACTTTCACGCACTTTAATATATACCTTCGTAATACTTTAAGATAGATCTCTATATTACCTTAATAATCTCTAAAAAAAGTAAAAAAATCAATGGAATATTTGTTATTCACTAAATTTTTCAACCAAAATTTCTGTCGGATTCGAAAAACGATCTTTTGCGATACCATTGAGTATTAAAAAACCGATGATAGCAATCAGGCATAAAATTCCAGCTAAATATCATACCCAATTCGGACCAAGCGAAATATAGACAAAACTAGCAGCTGAGACTCCAAATAAGGTTGGAATCGACCAGTGAAAACCAAACACTGCCATATATCGCCCTCGTTTATCTTCAGAAGCAAAATGAGCTACTGTAGCTTGTGATACGGGTATTACAATCATTTCTCCAACTGTTAGAATTGCCATAGCCACGAAAAACAAGTATGGTAAGGAGACAAAACCATACATCCCAAAACCAATCATATAAAGAAGTGTGCCGAAAGCCATCATTTTCATGGGTGCATACTTTGCGGTCATTCTAGTTATCAAGAACTGAAAGAATACCACCATCAGCGCATTCATACTCAACAACACACCAAACAAGCTTAATGGAAACTCGTACACGTCCCACAAAAATACCGATAACGTACTGCTCATTTGCATGTAAACTAGTACCGTCAAAGCAGAAATGGAAAGAAATGATATATACAATCCATCTTTAAGGACCTCCTCATATCCAGCTATAGTTTTCATTACAGATTCTTCCAGTTTGCCTTCTGGTTTTTCAGGTTTTGTTTCTGGAATGACTATGAATACAATTAAGGCAGTAATTAAGCGACATACTGCGTCTAATATAAATAAGAACAGATATGAACTATTTAGCAACATTCCACCAAGAATTGGTCCCATTACTGCTGCGAGATTTACAGCCACTCGTAATAATCCAAATCCATCTGCTCGTCTATCTTCTGGAAGTAAATCCACAACCATTGCTTGCCGGGCTGGACCTCCCAAGTCTCCTAATGTGCCTAAAACTGCTGCTAGTATAAAAAAAGATATAAATCGTTAACTATACCCATTAAGATACTACCAATTCCACTTGAAATTAAACCTAATAACAGCATCGAACGACGGCCATATTTATCAGTTAATGCTCCTCCTATCGTACTACCAATTATGCTTCCACCAGCAAATATAGAAAATAAAAATCCTACCTCAATTATTGTTACTTTAAAATGTTCTATAAGAGACACTGAAAAAAAGGGAAATAATAAAAAACCTCCAAATCTATCGATGAATGTGGCGAGAATCAGAACTTTAAATGGATTTGGGTATTTCTTATAATTTTTTTTTATTTTTGTAAACATAATTGGTTAACTTATAATTTTTCTTATGACTTTTTTATATAGTTATATATATTCAGATATTTATACCCTAGAATAAAAACGACTTCTACTTAAAATAGATTCTTTAAGTGAAGTATGAATGAATTCATGAATTAATTTTGATACATATAATAAATAATAAAAAATAATTATAATCTTGAATATATTATCATAGAACAATACAATTAATCAAGTGAATCTTGAATGTTTGATTATATAATAAGTGAAGATGCTAAAAAAATAAAAGAAGAAGTACGTTCATTTGTAAGAGACGATGTTCCTCACACCTTAATTAAAAAAATGGATAAAGAAGAAATCAATTATCCAACTGAATTCCTGCAGAATCTTGGCAAAAAAAATCTTATAGGATTAAGGTTTCCCAAGGAATTTGGTGGTCGAGGCTTAAATTGGGAATGTGAAGTTGTTGCTCTTGAAGAAGTAGGCGTACTTGGGAGCTCATTACCATGCTTATATTCTCTTCCTATTATTACTGGAGAAGCCATGAATTTATTTGGCTCTGAAGGTCAAAAATTAAATTACTTGAAGCCAATGTGTGAGGGTAAAAAGTATACTGCAGAAGCTCTAACAGAACCAAGAGGAGGATCTGATTTTTTTGGAGCAACTTGCACCGCTGTTAAAGAAGGGGATTATTACATCTTGAATGGGGAAAAACGTTTTGTTGTGGGTGCTGAGGGAGCTGACTTTTTTTTAGTTTATGCTAAAACTAACTTGGATCCGAAATCGGATTCTCGATCATCTCTTAGTCTATTTATCGTGGATCGTAGCGAAGGTGTAGAAACGGAGTACATTTATGGTTTATTAGGAACTAGAGGTGGGGGTGCTGGAAGACTCAAATTTACAAATGTTCAAGTACCGAAAGAGAATATCATTATGGGAGAAGGACAAGGAGGAAGAATTTTTTATCAAATGATGGTTCCTGAACGTCTCACAACGGCAGCGGGTTCATTAGGATCAGCAAGAACTTGTCTTCATATTGCTACCAAATATTCAACTAAAAGAAAAGCTTTTGGACAAACAATAAAAAACTTCCAAGCAATAAATTTTAAAGTTGCAGATAGTATTACACTTTTAGACGCTGCAAGAGCAATTGTTCTTAATACTGCTAGAACGATTGATGCAGGAGCACCACCTGCTTTACAAAGAAGGTTAGTCTCAGAATCGAAAAAATTTTCAACTAAATCTTGTTGGAAAGTCATAAACAATGCGATGCAGATCATGGGGGGTATTGGTTATACCACAGTCTATCCCATCGAAAAAATTTTACGCGATTCAAGGATAGGTGAATTGTGGACGGGAACCACAGAGATCATGAACATGATAATACAACATGAATACTATAAAGAATTACTAAGCGAAAAATGGGTTGATCGTGATGTTGAGAAAGACGCAATTGATTCAGATCATCAAGAAGAAAAACATTTTGGTTAATTAGTTATGCTAAAATCATAACAAGGGGAGATGTGATATAAAAAGAGACCTTATAATCACATTAAACCTTGCGGTTGTCACCTTTCTCGTATTATTGGGATTAAGCATAATTGCTCCAATTTTACCTTTTTATGCCGAATCTTTTAATGTTAATTATACGCTTATTGGACTTGTGGTGTCTGCATTTGGAATTGCTCGCATGTTCATTGATTTACCAGCAGGTTTCTTATCTCAAAGATATAATAAAAAGAATTTGATGCTTTTGGGATTAATACTCATATCGGGATCCTCAATTTTGGCGGGATCAGCTCAATATTATTGGATTTTACTTTTAGCTCGATTTATTGAAGGTTTTGGTTCTGCAATTTATGTAACAATTGCAACCATTTTTATTGCATTAGTTGCTAGCCCAGAAAGACGAGGTTTTTTAATGAGCATTTATTCTGGTTTTTTATTATTGGGATCCATTTTTGGGCCAAGTTTTGGTGGTTTTATTGCAGATTTATATGGTATAAACGCTCCATTTTTTGCTTATGCTATTATATCTGCTATAGGGATCGTTCCCACTCTTACGTTGCCAAGAGTGAATAATTCGAATGAAAAGGAACCTATTAAGATTCAAGATCTCTATCATCAAGTAAGGTTCAGTTTAAGAGATCCATCATTCATTCCAGTTCTTCCCTCAATTTTTTCGTTATTCTTTATACGGACGGGAGTGCGAAACACTCTTGTACCACTTTTTTCGGGTAATAACCTTGGTTTAAATGAATTTGATATTGGTATATTATTAACCATAGCGGCTATTGCAACTACAATTACTATGTTACCTATTGGCTTGATTTCAGACAAAATTGGGCGACGAACTCCTCTTTTATTATCACTTGTCGTTTCTGCACCAGTAACCCTTTGGATTCCTTTTACTTCAAATCTGATTTACATTTCTTTTGTTATGTTTATTTATGGAGCTTTGATTGGGCTTTCAGGGCCAATAGCTGCTTATGTGACTGATATTGCGCCTCAGGATAAACTTGAAATTTATATGGGCGTGTATCGTACGATTGGAGATATAGGTTTTGTGTTTGGTCCGATATTTATGGGATATATTGTAGATTTATCAAGTATTACAATAATGAGAGGAGGATCACTAATAGAAATAATAGGATGGACTCCTTTTGCAGTAGCAGCTTGTATAACGGTTATATCAGGGTTAATTCTTCTTAAAGCTCCTGATGTTAGGCCTAAGGATTTAATATTTTAATTTTTTAGATGAATCTCTAACTTTTACCAGCAAATCTTTTAATTCCATTTTATCACTATCCGAGGTAATATATTTCTTTTTTACCCCTTCTGGAAGTGGTATTCTAACGTAAAATGGGCTTGACAGATATTTAGAGAAAAATACTCTTGATAGCGATGTGGAAGAAGAAAAGCAGTTCGGATAAATATAAAAAATGACGTAAAATTCTATTTTTGTTTCGATAGATACCGCACTTTTACAAGTAAATCTCTTAATTCCATTTTATCACTATCTGAGGTAATATATTTCTTTTTTACCCCTTCCGAAAGCGGCATGGTTTTAATTTTATTACCTTGAAGCGAAACCATGTTCCCAAATTTAGACTCTAAAACCATATTCATGGCTGCTAATCCAAATCTCAATCCCAAAATTCTATCGAACGAATTAGGTGTTCCAGCTCGCATTGTATGTCCCAAAACTACGCTCCTGCATTCGAATTCGACGTCATTTTGGAGAAATACTTCTTTTAGATCGTCTCTTAAATTTAATTCATCAACGATAATTTGTGAAATGTTTAACTTTGCTAATAA
>Ga0307445_10000113_pt1 | contig 36306 bp, 32 predicted proteins | sample SalMarSW160330MG_FD_202147 | JGI IMG/M metagenome (GOLD analysis project Ga0307445, IMG submission 202147) | Salt marsh sediment microbial communities from the Plum Island Ecosystem LTER, Massachusetts, United States - SW1603-30 | ecosystem: Environmental > Aquatic > Marine > Intertidal zone >... | reverse complement strand
AAGGGCGGCTACACCTATTCCGAGGACAAAATAAGGGGTTACGATCCAATCCGGTTTTATATCCCAACGGAAACTGAGGTTGGTAAAAAGAGGGTTCAATTCCACAACACCCACAGCTTCCATCTCGGCGTATGAGCCGTCATTGAACTGCACATTGATCGGCCCCTCTACTGTGGCCTCCATGTGTGTTTTTTCGATGGACACGCCCAGGCTGAAGGAAGAATAACGTCCTCCAGGATAAAACCTTAGCTCGAATCCATAAATCGACCCAGAGGAGCCGAATACGAGATTGTGGTCATGCCCGACTTTGACTATGTTATAGCCGGATTCATTGATCTTGATGCCGATTTCTTTCGCAATCTCATCGCTCAACGACTTGGTAAGGTCATCCTCGAACAATCCTTTAAACACATCCAGGGTCCAGTACCCGTAATGAACATCAACCTCTAGTTTTCCTGCGATGCCGTCATCGAAGATCAAACGCGGCAGCTCTTCCTCCTGTTCTTCCTGCTGGGCGAAAATACCCTGTGCTGAAACAAACACGATCAATAGCACCAAAACCAAAGATTTTTTCCAGCTCATCTGAATCATGTTAACCTCTGCAAAATCCTATATGTTACTCATTTTTTTGTCAATACTAATGCATAACAGATACTTATTTATATTAGTCGTAGAAAGCAAGAGATGCATGACAAGTTGAATTCTCTTGACAGCCGTCCAGTCCAAGTGATAGATAAAAAGCTCGGTATTAAAAAAAATGGAGGGACTCATGAAAAAAACGACCATACTTACTACTGTATTTTTGCTTTTGGTTCTCCCCTGTTTTTTAGCCTCCCAGACCTCGCCTGAAGAATTTTTGGGGCACAGAGTGGGAGCGGATAGAAAACTGGCTGACTACGGCCAAATTCAGGATTATTTTACGAAGCTGGATTCAGAATCCAATAAAATGAATGTGTTGACCATCGGTAAATCAACGCTTGGAAAACCGATGATCTTGGCTGTCATCTCTTCTGAAGAAAACATGGCCAACCTTGAAAAATACACGGATATAACAAAAAAGTTAAGGAATGCCCGGGGTCTCACCCCTGCGGATGCCAAGGAGCTTGCCCGGCAGGGAAAAGCTATCCTTTTGATAACATGCAGTCTGCATGCCACAGAGATCGCCGCTTCCCAGATGGCCATGGAGCTGGCCTATTTGCTCGTCACAGGCAAAACGCCTTTCGATGCGGATAAGGCATTGAACGATGTGATCGTGCTCCTCTCCCCTACCACAAATCCAGACGGCCAGCAGATGGTCACGGATTGGTACCGAAAGTATGTGGGCACAGAATTTGAGGGAGGCAGTATGCCATGGCTGTACCATCACTATGCAGGACATGACGACAACCGCGACTGGTTCATGTTCAACCTCAAAGAAACCCAGGCCGTCACTAAAGTCCTGTATCACGATTGGATCCCGCAAATCCAAATCGATGAACACCAGATGGGCTCCACAGGAGCCCGGCTTTTCGTTCCTCCTTTCATGGACCCTCCGGTCCCGACGATCCATCCCCTTCTCTGGCGGGGGGTAGCCCTTTGCGGCACCAACATGGCCTATGACCTTCAAAAAAACGGCTACAGCGGTGTTGTCCATGGACGGAGCTACACAGGATGGTGGATCGGGGCCTGCGACGACACGACCTGGCTCCACAACACCATCGGGCTACTTTCCGAGATGGCTTCCGCCCGGATAGCGACCCCGATATACATCGATCCCACCGAACTCCCCCAGGCCTATGTCGAAAAACGCATGGAATTTCCTGATCCCTGGCCAGGCGGCTGGTGGAGATTGAGAGACCTTGTGGATTATGAACTGACGCTATCCTTGAGCCTAGTTGAAACTGCCTATCATCACAAGGAAGATCTGCTCTTCAATTTCTACAAGATGTGCAAAGATGCGATAGAAATCCAAGAAGAAGGCCAACCTTTTGCTTTTGTCATCCCCCAGAAACAACATGACTACCCGACAGCTTTACGCATGCTGAAAATCTTGATGATGGGCGGCGTCGAGATCCACCAGGCAAAAACGGATTTCGTAGCCGATGGCAAATTCTATCCGGCCGGATCCTTCGTGGTCCTGATGTCCCAACCATACCGGCCCTATGCCCAGGCACTCCTCGAGAAACAAAAATACCCGGATATGCGGCAATACCCGGGAGGCCCTCCCGTCCCCCCTTATGACAACGCCGGCTGGACCTTGCCTCTTCAAATGGGCGTAAAATGCGATCAAATCGACGATTCCTTCGCAACAGAATTAGAGATGCTGGATGCCATCGAATTCCCCACAATCCCTGCACCTGACGAATCGGCACCCTATTATGTGCTGGATTCCCGTCACAATGCCTCCCATTCGGTCGTTTTTGCCTTGATGAAAGGGAACGCCGAAATCTACCGCTCCCAGAATCCCATCGGGGGAGACAGATACAGCGCGGCCGCCGGAAGCTTTATCGTGAAAAATTCATCCGGGGTGATGAAATTGCTGCCTGCTCTGGTCCAAAAATGGCATATCCGCGCTCATTCGCTCGACGACATTTCAGGAATTGCAAAATCCAGGATCGCCAATCACCGGGTAGGTCTCTACCAATCCTGGCGAGCCAACATGGATGAAGGGTGGACCAGGTATTTATTTGACGATCTGGAAATCCCCTACACCACCATCCACAACAAGGATTTCGAAGGAGAAAAGGACAAGAAGGTCGACCTGAAAGAAAAATTCGATGTCATCGTTTTTGCCGACGAGAGCGCCGACATCATCAAAGACGGAAGGCGAAGTCCATCTTCCCAATCCGGAAGGTATTCCCGAGGTGGCAATATGCCTCCCGAATACGAAGGCGGAATCGGCAAAGATGGGGTGGATGCGTTGAAGAAGTTTGTAGAGGACGGCGGTATCCTTGTGACCCTCAACGGCGCCTGCGAATTAGCTTTTAAAGAATTCACAGTACCGGCTCAAGATGCATTGGAAAGGGTGAACCGGGAACAATTTTTCTGCCCCACATCCATCCTCAGGATCAAGGTAGACAACATGACTCCCATCGGGTATGGGATGCCGAAGGAAGCCAGCGCTATGTTCTCTGGAAGCTTAGCCATTCGGACAAGGGTACCCTCAGGAGAATGGGATAGGAAGGTGGTGGCCAGCTTCCCGGAGCAGGATGTGTTAATGAGCGGATGGCTGCTCGGGGAGGATGTTATCGCGAGAAACGCCGCTGTTGTGGATATCACGCACAAAAAAGGACACATCATCCTGATCGGCATCCGCAGCCAGCACAGGGCCCAATCCCACGGCACCTACAAATTCCTGCTCAACGCGCTGCTTTACCCCGAATCCAACTAGAGGGGAATCCCATTCGGTACCACCCTATAGCAATGTAGACCTATATCGTGTGAATGCATGCTTCTTCGTCATTCTAAAAAGTAATCCTGAACTTCATTTTTTTCAGATAAGGATCGAAAGACATAAGGTGGGACCGAATGGGATGTCCCCCTATCTCCGCCTATCTTATTGAAATAATGATGTTTGAATATTATAATATTAGTAAAGAAATGGAAAGGTGAACCAGATGAAAAAAAAGGAATTTTATTCGCTGCATTCCGGTGTCTGCAAAACCCTGGCCAATCCCAAACGGCAGGAAATCCTGGATTGCCTCCGGCACAAGGACATGACGGTTAACGAACTGGTAAAAAAAACAGGGATTTCCCAGGCCAATCTCTCGCAGCATCTCGCCATTTTGAGAGCCAAGGGCATCGTCTCTACCGAGCGTAAAGGGATCAATGCGTATTACTCTCTCTCCAATAGCAAAATAATCCAAGCCTTCGACCTGATCAGCGAAGTGCTTCAAGATTCCTTAGACTCTCAGAGCAAGACGGTGAGATCAGCCATTTATCGAAAAAAGTAAAAAAGGGAGATTTTTCTGATGGAAGAACAAAAAAAGAAAAAGCTCGCTATGGTCGTTTTTAGCGGGGATTTGGATAAATTATTCGCCGCCTTCAGCATCGCCACTGGAGCGGCGGCTTCCAACATGGATGTCACCATGTTTTTCACGTTCTGGGGACTCCGCGCTCTAAAGAAAAAAAAGCGGACCGGTAAAAGTGTTTTAGGCCGTTTGATGGGCATTTTTTATGGAGGCGACATCGATCGCGCCTCTCCAAGTAAAATGAGCTTTGGCGGACTCGGCCGCTGGATGTTCAAAAAGATGATGAAAGCCAAACGTGTGCCCACCCTGGCCGAGATGCGAAAGTTGGCCATCGACCTCGGCGTGAAACTCTATGGTTGTCAAATGAGCATGGAAGTCATGGAAATTCCCAAGGAAAAGATGATCGATGAGGTCGCCCAGTGTGTGGGAGTTGCCACCTTCCTCGAACAAGCTCAACAAGCCGACGTCTCACTTTTTGTTTAATAGACAGCACCCTTTCCTTAAATTTTGAGATATAATATACTGCATTATAGAATTTCATAATTTATTGGAAGGGAATTATGAAAAAACCCACCGAAGTAGGGATTATTCTTTATGCATTGTTTGTTTTTTTGAGCGTGTCTCTATGGGGAGACGAATTCTGTGTCAAAACATCCATCGAGATCCAGAATGCTTTGACTGAAGCCGCATCAAACGGGGAGGACGACGTCATCCGTATTGTTAGGGGGACCTATGCCGGGAATTTCATCTTCGATTCCTCAGAAGGAAAAAACCTAACCTTGTTAGGGGGATTTTCCTCAACCTGCGCAAACCGGATCCTCGATCCTGCCAATACGATCCTAGATGGCAACAGTATTGGCCGGGTATTATTTCTTAATAATACATCTGGCGGAGACATTTATGTGGAGGGATTAAAAATAAGAAAAGGCCTAACACTGGATAAAGGAGGAGGCATTTATGCCGTTTCTCAATCGTGGGATATGGCAGGAAACATCACGATTACGGATAACATCGTACTGGATAACGAGGCCGCAATGGGGAGCGGAATATATGCTCTGACATCAAATGAACAAGTTGACTTGAAAACAACGATCGGAAGTAGGGCTGGAAGGAGAGGGGTATTTCCTCAAGAAAACAGGATGGCAAGCCATGAAATGAAGGTCGAAACGAACAGTACAGGTGATATCGTCATTTCAGATAATAAGATCAAAAACAACAGAGGCGACGGGCTTTATGTCGGAACGGGTGGAGAACTTTTCGGCGGTTTCGTCACAATCAGAAACAACCTCGTCACAAGGAATTCAGGCAGAGGAATCGTTGCAAACACTTTTGCGGGCAATATGAGAATAGAGGGAAACTTCATCTCTAAAAACACATCCTCGACAAACGGCGGGGGAATTTATGCAAGGGGTTATCTCTACCTCGGGGGAGGAGGAAATATTCGACTCATAAATAACATCATCACGGAGAATTCCTCTGTCTACGGCGGGGGGATATATGCCATTGTCGCAGGTGACAGTATTGCCGGCCAACTAGACCTAATCAATAACACAATCACAGAGAACAGTTGCTCCGATTCGGGTGGCGGGATATATTTTGACGGAAAACTGGACAGTGTTTTAAACCTATACAACAACATCGTTTGGGGGAAACTCTGCTCTTATTGGAAGGGATATTTCCCTCGTTTTCGATCCCTCCTATGGGGCAGAATCCAACGGTTTCAATAATGACTTTTCCTTCATTTCCGGAAAATGGATCCACTCTGGTCAGAACATCAACACCTCTCCTCAATTTGTGGCTCCTGCAAATGAAGACTATCATCTTCAATCCACCTCTCCCTGCATAGATAAAGGGAATAACACAGCGCCTAGCTTGCCAGATAAAGACTATGATGGTGAACCTAGGATATTCGACGGGGACCAGGACAACACGCCAACAATCGACATAGGCGCCGACGAATTCATCGGTGTGCCTCTGCAATACCTAACGATAGAATCCACCAGCGGAGGGAGTACAATACCCCAACCAGGTCAACACGTTTATGCCCAAGGAATTTCAGTTCAAATCACGGCCACTCCAGAAGCGGACTATAGATTTCATGAATGGACTGGCGATATCCCAGCAGGGAAAAAACAGGATAATCCACTGGTTATAAGCATGGGATCGAATAAATCAATCAAAGCTCATTTCGTCCGGATTATCTATCCTCCTTCTGGAGTGACAGGACAGAAAGTCATGAACCGTTCTCTCTCACAAGTCGAATACATCAATGTTCTGAAATGGAGCGTCAATCCAAACAATCAGGGTTTAGCTATTTCCCAATATCGCATATATGTTTTGGATGGAGCAAGCCGAACCCTTTTGGCTGAACTAAGCTCAAACATTTTTGAATTCTGGCATCGGGGGGTGTCGAAGGATAGGATATACAACTATGTCATTTACGCCGTGAATGACAATAGCCAGGAAGGCGATCCGGTTTATTTAACCGTACAATGACAAGGAGTATGAGGATGAAAAAAAAGATCCTTTTCATGGCTCTCTTTATGATTATATGTGGGACGGTCGGTGCGACCAGCATCCGATTCGAAGCAAAAGCTAAATATTTTAATCCCGGAGAACAGGCATTCAAGGACATATACGGAAGCGGCATCATGTTCGGAGCAGAGATAAGCATCGGCATTTGGAAAAATCTCGAACTTTGGGTGACAGGGGGCACCTTTTCCAAAACCGGGGAACTAACATTCACAAAAGAACAAACGAAGCTCAGGATAACACCTGCAGGAATCGGAATAAAATATGTTCATCCGGCTGGATCGAAGATGGACATCTATGGGGGCATTGGTATCAATTATTACTCCTATAATGAAGAGAATCCCATAGGAGAGGTCAAAACGAATAAAATTGGGTATATCGGCACGATAGGAACTTATGTGAAAGTGACGGAAGGTATATTTTTTGACTTATTTTTTGATTATTCCCATTGCAAAATAAAACCAGATGAAATCAACGTTAATATCGGAGGATTCGGAGCCGGTGTCGGCATAGGATTTCGAATCTGAGTCTAATCTACTCCCCGATAATTTTGACAAGGACTCTTTTGCGACGACGGCCGTCGAATTCGCCATAAAAGATCTGCTCCCAGGGGCCGAAGTCCAAACGGCCTGCGGTGATCGCCACGACAACCTCCCGGCCCATAATCGTTCTTTTCAGGTGCCCATCCGCGTTGTCCTCCCCTGTCCGGTTGTGCTTGTACTTGGATATTGGCTGATGGGGTGCCAACTCCTCCAGCCATTCCTCGTAGTCGGCGTGCAGCCCCCGCTCGTCATCATTGATGAACACGCTTGCTGTGATGTGCATGGCGTTGACCAGACAGAGGCCTTCCTGAACATCGCTTTTCTCTACCAGCGCCTCGACATCGGGTGTGATGTTAATAAAGTCCACCCGATTTTTCGTGTCAAAAACCAGATATTCCGTCAGAGATTTCATTTTTTCCCTTTCAAACTGATCAATATGCCCCCACCTCCTAAAGTTAACATGATCAATGATTGAACGAAAGTTTTCCACTGGATCTGGTCGGCGAGGAAAACAGCTTGGATCAAGAAAAAGACCCCGGCGATGCCTATCACACTGTAAACACCCAGCATGATCCCCCAAGCCTTCCGGTTGGTTTTGGGCGTGTCTTCAGAGAGATAACGATCGTACAGCAGCATCCCGGCCAAACAAAAGATCCCCAGCCCGGCAAAGATAAGCCAAAAATGCCGGACTTGGCCCAGAACTTCTGGGGATAGTGGTGTGCCTGCGGCAACAGCCTCAGCAGTGGGTGCGATAGGAGCGAGCATTTTCTCATAAAGAACCGCCCCGAGGTTGCTGCCGATAAGGCTTCCGAGAACCCCGTACAGAAAGGCATACCCCATGTACACGGCCTTTTTATCCTGCGGGGCGACAAGACCGACATAACTGTAATACTTGGGATGAGCCGTCATCTCGCCTAAAGAAAAAACAGCGATCCCCAGAATAAACATCCAGGCACTGTGCGTGAAAGCCAAAACCACAAATCCCCCCAGTCCGACCACGATTCCCCCTGCCATCACAGGAAGGGCTTTCATGTTCTTGGTGATGCGGCTGACTAAAACGACAAAAAGAACGATGGTCCCGGCATTGATGATGGTGACAAACTCGGCATCGAATGTGAAGGGTTTTAATATCCAGATTTTCTGCATGAAGGCATCCACCGGCGCCCTATAGACGAAATCGCGCAGGTACCAGAGCACGGACCCGAACATCTGGAAGTAAAGGATCCAGAAGGTGGAGTAAACGATGATCAACAGCATAAAACGGGAATCGCTCAGCACCAGCATGGCCTCCTTCAGCACCTGCCGGATGGGCTTGGTACTGGTGGGCTTTTCCGGATCTTTGTACAGGAACACAGAGGGAATGAGCATCAGGAAACACCAGAAGGCCGAAGCAAAAAACACATACCGCCAGCTGAATCCTTTGATCCAACTGATGAAAAACGGGGCGAGGAATGCGCCCAGATTGATGCTCCAGTAATAAACGCCGAATCCGAAACCGCTGGTCTCCTTGGTCGTGGTCCGGGCCACGGTTCCGGTGATGATGGGCTTGAACAACCCGCTGCCTGTGGCCATGATCAACAGGAACAAGAATATCAATCCGTAGGAGTCGAAATTTCCTGCCGCAAAATAACCGATCGTCAGCAGCGAAAAGGCAACAAGAAGGATCTTCCTGTATCCCAGGCGATCCCCCAAGGCACCCCCGATGATGGGAACGATGTAGGTCAAGGCATACACGAATCCCTGCAGCAATCCCACTTCCTGCTGGCGGAAACCGAGAACATCCACAAGATAAACGGCCAGGACAGAATTCAACCCGTAATAAGCGCCTCTTTCGAAAAATTCCATCATGTTGGCTAGCCAGAACGTTCCCGGAAAGGATATCAGCATGCCTTTTTTCTTCGTTTCTTCTGTCATGGTTTCTCCCTCTCTACTCCCAATCACTCACCAGAGCTGCGATCAGGTCCGTGAGCGCTTCGAGATCCGCCCTGTGTATTTTTTCGATGAAGGAATGCGAGTATGTACCCGGCCAGGAGAGCGGGATGTTCACCGCTCCTTCCGGAACGAACATCGATCCGTCATTCCCTCCCCTTGTGTTCCCCAGTTGGATCGGGATCTTATGGGTTCTGGCGATGGCGATCACCTTTTTCAACTGCGCTTGTGGTGCGATATTGCTGGAATCGATGGCCCGGAGAACGGCCCCTTTTCCCAAAGGCAAATGGGCGAACCTCTTGGAATCGAACGGCCCTGCCGATGAGACAAAAGTATCCACAGGAAAAACATAATCAGCATCGAGCTTTTTGGCAAGCTCGGATGCACCAAAAAGGCCTGTTTCCTCCTGCACGTCCCAAGCAAACGTGATGGTTTTGTTATCGATCTTTGTCCAATCAACTCTTAGGGCCGTATCTAAAAGAGCTGCGCATCCTGCTCTATCGTCCACAGCGCGTGTTGCCAAAAGGTCTGGAGAAAGTTCGACGATTTTTTTCTTGATCGTGACCGAATCTCCTTTGGAAATTCCCAACGCCCTGGCTGCTTCTTGACTTGAAACGCCGAGATAAATATCGACCTCCTCTTCAGTAAAGGGGGAAAGCTCCAGATCGCGCTGAAAATAACCGGGTCGAGGTGCCACGATACCTTCGACCACTCCGCTGTTTGTGTGAACCTGGACAGCATGCCCTTCGTACATCTGGGGCAGGAATCCTCCCCGGCTTGACACCTTCAGCATGCCTTGAGCTGTAACTTCCTCGATGACAAATCCGAGCTCATCTGTGTGTGCAACAAAAACGAGGTGTGGTCTGCCTTTTCCGACGGAAAACCAGAGATTGTGCATATCATCGACCTGGGCCTCGACTTCCCGAGGCAATCTGGACCTAATGAATTCGGCCACTTCGTTTTCATATCCTGAAACCCCAGGGATCAAAACCAGTTCTTTGAGCATCTCCCAAGCAGAATCGGGTCGGTTCGATGTTTGAGAGAGCAAACTACTACCCAAAAGAATAGCCAGGCAGATCGTTAAAAGTGTGTTTCTTTTCATCACATCCTCCCCTCTTGCAACAGGGCAGAAAGCAAGGAATCTAGCGCCTCCATATCTCTGGCATCCACAATCTCGGAAGGCGTTTGTTCAAATTTCACGGGTAAAAAAAGTCCGATGACTTCCTTCTCTTCCGCTGAAAAAGGACTCAACACAGAGGAGCTGTAATCCGGAGCGACCTGGAGGGGAAGGCCCAATTCTCGAGCCAGGTCTTGAATTCTCTCCCCTATTCTTGTGATTTTGTCTTCAGAGTACACAAGCACCGGTCCATTTCCCACAACCAGATTCCTATGTTCTTCCACATCACAAGGAAAAACATCGACGACGATAATGTTTTTAGCCTGGACCTCTTTGGATACACGTAGTGCTCCTAAAGCTGATCGGGGTCGGGACCGTCGCACAGGAAATTTTGTCTGGGCCATCCATACAAACGTGGCGATGGGATTTTTTGATACGGAAAAACTATTCGCTTGATCCAGAACGAGAGCCATGCAACATTTAAGACCCAAAGAATGACCCGACATCTTGCCGTCTGCCAGCATCGTGATCTCTCTCCAGGGAGTGACGGCATCCAGCATCTCGATTCCTTTTTCCCGCGCTTCTGTCTCTGAATTCACTCCGACATCCAAAAAAGCCAGCTGCAAACCTGGATTCTCCTGAAAATCTTTCCTGACATCAGAGGTAAGGATGTGCAGCGAGGGAAGAGCCAATACGCCTTCGATCGGTCCTTTATCGGTCCACACGATCATCGGATGCCCGAGGTGATAGGAATCGATCAGAGAGGGCACATTAACGGCTTTGTCGATCCTCAAATATCCCTGCGAATTTATGCCACTGACAAAATAGCCTGCTTCATCCATCGGCGTACAGACAGCCAGCTGGGAGCCCTGATTTTCCGGTCCCCAATACAAACTTCCTAGGTTATCTCTCTTGATCTGAAAGCCCGAGGGCAGAATCCCTGTGATAACCTTAACGATAGGTTCTTCATATCCTGTTGGACATGGGATGGGAAACAAGGTTTGTGCAAGTTTCAGGACAGAAGATTCTTCGGTATATGAAACTGCAACAGAAAACACAACGAGAATACCGAAGGCAATAGAGATAAACCGTTTATCCATAATACCTCCTCGAACCTGGACGATTCATTGAATATACCCATACCAGCCCGCCCTGCCCAGCCTTAAGATACTCGACAGAATATTATCCTGATATTTTTACAAATGGCAACACAAACATTTTCGATCCTTAAGAGTTGTGGGGGAAATGTTTGGCTTGGCTACGCCTTCAATATCTTCAACGCTCTGTCTATATCTGAAACATCCATGATGACGGAAAATGTGTTGGCTTTCGAAGCAAGCGTTCCGTAACAATACTCGATGTTAATACCTTTGTTTCCCAACAAAGCGGCCACATCGGCAAGAGCACCAGGTCTATTTTCTAGATCCACCCTCAAAACATCCCTTGTTTCTATCTCATAATTGTAGTTTGCAAGGATTTTCATCGCTTTGTTGATTTTTTTCACATACAACTTGGCGGAGTCTTGAAAAAGCCCTATCGCCTCGATGTTGATATCGTTCTCAGAAAGACACCCACAAAGATCTCCCAGTGTTGAAGGTTTGTTTTCCAAAACAACGAATATTTCAGTGATTCTTTTCATCTGTCCCCCTGTTTTTTTTAATTTTATTTTTTTCCTGAATAGGTTTTTATGAACTGGGAGCGAAAATAGGCCTGAGCCTCACCTAGATCCTTAAAGCTCAACTCCTGATTTTTAAACGAGAGCTCCCCGCGGAAACTTGCAAGATCGGGATATTTATGTTCTGCCATCCACGCTTCCAGCTCACCCAGAAGATTGGCGGTTTCCTCCAATCCCTTTTGATAAAAAAGAGAACACACTTGAACAGCAGAGGCCCCGGCAAGTATTTGCTTGACCACGTCGCTGCCATCCTGAATTCCCCCTGATGAGGCCACATCACAACCCACCCTCCCAGAAAGAATCCCCACCCAGCGCAAGCTCTGATGGAGAGAACCGGTTCCCTTCATGCTCTTTGTCCGAAGGTTGCGAACATCGATATCCGGGACCAGGAACCAATTGAATAAAACCACGGCATCACAACCCGCTTCGGCAAGCCTCTTTGTCAAATGAGGAAGAGCGGTGATCTGATGGGTGAGTTTCACAGCCACAGGAATGCTAATTTCCTTTTTCACTTTTTCCAAAATATCGAGGTGATATCTCTCATAGTCGGCCCCTGAGGAATCGAGATCGATCGGGAGGAAGTATATGTTCAATTCCAATCCATCGGCTCCCGCATTCTGAAGTTGCCGGGCAAAACTTGGCCATAGCTTGTTCGATCGACAGTTGATGCTCGCAAAAATCGGGATGTCCACCTCTTTTTTTGCTTGTTCTATCATTTTGACAAGCTCCTGGGGAGCATATTCAAGGAGCCCACCGTGCCTCATGTAATCCAGAGCTTCCGGATAAATATTGATTTCCTCTTCAGGAATTTCTTGTTCGACCTGGAATTGCTCCTCGAATATGGACTTCAGAACGACCGCACCCGCTCCTGAGTCTGCGCAGCGCTTTATTCCGGCTAAAGATTTGGTCAGTCCAGAGCTTCCGACAATGATCGGATTGCGGAGTTCCAATCCCATATAAGAGGTTTTTAAATCAATCATCTATCTCTCCATTCTGAATTATTGTAGCGTATACGCAGTATTCATGTACAGCTTCATGAGCCATTGCCTTGTCCCACCTTGAATGTAGGGTGGGGTGGGTCGGCTATGTCATTTTGCGATTTAATGCAAATACTCTACATGTCAAAGATTTTCCCTGGATTGAGGATATTGTTTGGATCGAAGGCTTTTTTTATTCCCTTCATGAGGAGAATGGATTCTTCATCTATAACATAGGAAAGGTAGGTCTTTTTCACGATCCCGATCCCGTGTTCACCAGAAATCACGCCTCCCCTTTCTTTACAATCCCGGTATAGCTCCTGTCGGACCTTTTCCAACTTGTGGCCCCAATCTAATTCAGGTAGAGGGATTATCTCGCCATCTTCGAATGCGGCTTTCATGATGTGCGTGTGCACATTCCCATCAGCAGCATGCCCAAAAGTCGGCAGCCAGATCCCGTATTTCCGGGAAACTTCTTGCACGCGTTTGACATGCAAGGCGATCTCAGCACGCGGAACTGAGATATCCAAGATTTCTAATGTGTGGGCTTTGATGGCTTCGTAAATTTTGCTGCGGATCTCGAGTACCTGCTGCTGTTTGCTCGGACTGTCAGCAACAAAAACATCCAGAGCGTCGTTTTCCATACAAATGGCGGCAACCTGCTCGGATAACTTCTCCATCTGTTCAGCGCTCGATGCATCGAGGATGATCAGCAGATAGGTGTTGCCCAGTGTGCTTGGCCATCTTTTGCTCAAGAATTTTTCCGTGATCTGGATGACATCCTTGGGAATAAACTCAACAGCTAACGGCATTATTTTTTCTGCGATAAGTTTGGGCACGGTATCGATGGCCCGCTCCAGGTTATCGTATGGAATGATGAGAGAACGAGACATCTGGGCAGATGGCATAAGCTGTATGATAGCTTTGGTGATTATTCCCAATGTTCCTTCCGAGCCGATCATCAAATTCAATAAATTATACCCTGTGCTGGATTTCATCAGCTTCCCACCGAAGTGGACAACGGCCCCGGAAGGCAGAACCACTTCCAATCCTCTCACATAGTTCCGGACGACACCGTATTTGACCGCCCTGGATCCTCCGGCATTGGTGGCAATCACACCGCCGATCATGGCGCTCTCATCTCCAGGATGTGGGGGGAAAAACAGTCCCTCCTCCTCGACTCGGGGATAAAAATCCATCAGCATAACTCCAGATTCAACCACGACCATCTGATTAGGCTTGTCTATCTCGATGATCTTATTCATCCTCTCGAGTGAAAGAACGATGCCTGCATAGGCCGGGACACATCCTCCACACAACCCTGTTGCCCCTCCTCGAGGAGTGACCGGGATCTTATTTTCGTTAGCCAAACGAAGGATACGAGAAACCTCTTCTGTGGATTTGGGTTTGACCACGACATCCGGTTCCCGGGCTATATCCCTGAGCGAGAATTCATCATGGCCATAATCTCTCATCTTTTCCGGATCACGAATCACATATATTTTCCCGATTATATTTTCCAGTTCCTGCACGATCCTATCCGTCAAAGAATTGAACATGATTATTCACCTATAAGCCCGGTTTTTTTTCTTCGTCCTTTTTGAAACGCAATGATGATCAACGGAGGGGTGACGATCGTCGTTAGAAGAGACATACCCAACACCACAGTATACACCTCTTGTGTGATCGATTTGAGAGAAAGACCGATCAGAGCGACGATAATGCCCACTTCTCCCCGTGGAATCATGCAAACGCCGGTTTGAATCCTCGTACGCCAATCCTCCTTCCAGCAAGCCAATGCTGCTCCGATCATCTTGCTCACTACAGCAACCGCTGATATGGTAAGAACCAATAGGACTAAACGGAGATCGAGAAAGGTCCGGGGATCGAGGTGCGCTCCCATCATAACAAAAAAGAAAGGGAGTAAAAATTCATTGACGTATTTGACTTTATTCTCCAAATCATACACCCCCGCCATCTCGTCGATCACGACCCCAGCCATAAAAGAACCGATGATGGCAGCCAATCCGATTACATCGGCCAGCTCTGCCAGCCCCAAACAGAGAATAACGGATAAAACGAAGGGACCTTCTGGGATGTTTAATTTTTCCACCCATTTTCGCGTTCGTTTTGCCACTTTCGGTCCCCACCACGTGAGGAATCCGACAAAAGCGATGGACTCCAAGACCAATAGGGAAATTTCTATGACATGGAATTCCTGGCGCGCAAGTCCCTTCACGATAGCGAGCACGATCAAGGCAAGGATGTCATCAAGCACTGCAGCGCCCAAAACGATGTAGGCCACCTTGTGTTTGATCAATCCCATATCTTGAAGAACCTTGACCGATATACCCACACTGGTGGCCAATATGGCCGTCGCGATAAAGAGGCTCTCGACAAAAGGGAAACCCAGCCAAAAAACGGTTAGGAAGCCCATGACAAGCGGAAAAAGAACACCCAGCAATCCCACAAAAACAGCGGTACGACCCACGGCAAACAGGTCCTTGACCCGGATCTCCAGTCCGACATGAAACAACAGAAAAATAACCCCGATTTCAGCAAAGGACATCAAAACATGATTTTCCGTACTGATGATCCCCAGAACATAGTTCCCCAGCACTATACCGGCCATCAACTCTCCGACGATGGCAGGCATTCGGAGGCGAATGAACAATTCCCCCAGTATTTTGGCCGAAGTAAAAATGATGAAAAAATAAAAAAGGAGATTGCCTTCTTCCATCTTTACAGATTTATTTTTTAAACCAAGTGAGACTTTCTGTCAAATTCCTTTTTTTTGGGACCCTCCCTTTTTGAACTCCAATCTGGCTGGGGAAAAAGAGCATGATCTGGGGTTGTCCTCTGTATTCCTCCAAGAATCCGGAGACCTGGATTGTTTTTCCTTCCATCCCTCGAGGATCCTGGAATAATGGAAGATATTCATCCTGTATGACCGCAGCGAAATCTCCGGTTTTGGTTTGGAGAAAGAGCAAGCGCCCACTTTCTCTGACGCGGGCGCAGAAAAAACTCACCTGTACAAGCTCCCCGATGTGCTCCTGGACCTGCGGCATTGCGACTGACGGATAAGGTTTGTCATACCAGAATCCTCTCCCCTCCTCCTGGGCCTCTTTTTGTGCCTGGATGAATTTTCTCTTCACGGCATATGGAAATTTGAGATAGACACGGGCAAATCCTTGTTCCAGAATGAACTGGTTGAAAAGCCCGCTATCTTTCCAAACATAGGCTAAGAGTCTCCCATACCTGTCTTCCAGTTCGCGTTCATATGTCAGTTCTACTCGTTGCCGGAAAAGATGGTGGAAAGTGAACCGCTTGGCCAACAATGCCTCCAAGGGTGTCTCTTTAGGTGTTTCCCCGATCTCCGGGGTGTCGATCCCGATCAGCCGGACCCGCCGCTCCGCTCCGCTATCGAACCTCACCTTGACGGTGTCCCCATCATAAACGACAACCACAGTTCCTTGGCTGGCCGGACGGATCTGTGCGGCTAAAAGATCGATGAACAAAAGAAAAATCAGCGCTTTTTTCATCTTTCGATAGAAGATAAGAAGAATAAGCTACTTCTTTTTGATGATTTGCTTCACAGCCTGTTTTATATGCTCGGCAGAAATGCCATACTTTTCCAGCAATTCATGGGGTTCGCCAGAACGGGGAAGTTCATCGACAGCCAGATGCAGGATATCCGCCTCGCCGGCGAGCAGAGAAGCGAGGGCGTCTCCAAGGCCGCCGCTCCGGAAATGATCCTCCACGACCACGACCTTGTTTCCTGCTTTGGCGATCTCTGTTCGAATCTTGAGATCCAAAGGCTGGACAGAGTAGGCATCGATCACGCGAATAGGAATATTATCCTTCTTGAGATCTTCATAAGCCTTCAGAGCTTCATGAATGGTTATGCCGGCAGCTACCACAGCGACTTTGTCTTTTTGGCTCTTTTTCAAGACCTTCGAGCCCCCGATAGGGAAAGCCTCTCCCTTCTTGTAAAGGATAGGTGTCGCTGGACGGGAGGTCCTGAGATACGCCAATCCTCTGTATTTGGTCATGGCTTCGACACACCCTTCTGTGGAATATGCGTCGCTGGGATAAAGCACAGCACATCCTGGAATCGGGCGAAACAGAGCGAGATCCTCCAGGCCCATCTGGGAAGGCCCGTCAGCCCCGATGCTCACCCCGACGTGAGAACCGACCAATTTCATGTTGGAAAAGGAATAGCCGGCCATCCTTATCTGGTCATGAGCCCGGCACAAAAACGCCGCAAAGGTGGCAAGAAACGGGAGATACCCCCTTGCGGCCATCCCGATCCCGATCCCCACCATGTTCTGCTCGGCTATAAACACATCGAAAGATCTTTTGGGATAAGCGGCGAAAAAAGAATCGGCATACGTGGAATTTTTCACATCTCCATCGATGCATACTACCGAATCGTTGACTTTTCCCAGGCTGACAAGGGCATTGCCATAGGCACGTCGAGTGGCCGTCTCCTTGCTGTATGTGTTTTTCGCGAATCGAAAACCCCTTTTTAATTGGGGTTTTTTCAGTTTGTTCGGCTTTCTCACATATTTTTTTGCATCGATCTCCGGCATCGGCCCGAGCTCATCGAGCGCTCGCTGGAGATCTTCCCGATTCAAGGGCTTGCCATGCCATCCATTTCTGTCTTCTAAAAATGAAACTCCTTTGCCCTTTATGGTCTTTGCGACGATCGCCGTGGGCTTTTTGGACTGTTTGGCTTTTTTCAAAGCGGATAGAATCTGGGGAATGTTATGGCCATCGATCTGGATAGCATTCCAGCCAAAGGCCTTGAATTTTCTTTCATAAGCATCCAGATCGTATTCATGCATGGTCACACCGGACTGACCGAGCCTGTTGATATCCAAAATCGCACAGAGGTTATCGAGACCAGCCAGAGCGGCTTGGTTCGCTGCTTCCCAGACAGCTCCTTCAGCACATTCCCCGTCTCCCAACACGACATAAACCCGTCTGGGGCATTTTCCGAGCTTCATCGCCAAGGCCAATCCCACCCCGACAGAAAGCCCTTGTCCGAGAGAACCGGTCGCTGCTTTAACCCATTTCATACGCGGTGTCGGGTGTCCTTCCAATGTGGACGTGATCTTCCGAAGATTCATAAGGCTTTTTTGCGAAATGATACCGGCTTCGGCATAAGCTGCCCATAGGAGGGGAGCCGCATGGCCTTTGGATAAAACGAACTCGTCGTTGGACCAATCAAAAGGATCATGGATGTTGTACCTCATTTCATCGAAGAATAAACAGGCAGCCAGTTCTGCCATGGACGAACAAGTGGTCGGGTGCCCGGATCCTGCTTTGGTGGTCATTTTGAATGAGTGGATCCTTAACCTCTGAGCAATCTTTTCCAGGGCCTTTTTTTTGTCCATAAGGGGAAAGCCTCCTTTTTGGATTTTTTATTCAGGGCATTTCAGGCGCATTATAGTATCATCTCTTCGATTTAACAACCCTTATTGTTTTTAAACGATTATTTCATTTTTTCTAGGTTAAAATAGATTTTTTTCGTACCAAAATTCTCGCGATTTCACGCGAAAACCCATTGTTTTGTACAGCTGTATGGCGGGAGTATTTTCGCTATCGACCGTTAGTTCCAATGAGGAAACTTCCCTTTTTTTCAAATGTTCCCAGCATGCGAGGAACAGCTTTTTTCCCCATCCTTTTCCTTGGAAATCAGGATCGATCCCGAACATGTGAAGCCGCCATTTTCTTTTTTCGACGGGCTTTCCCTCTCTTATAAAAGGATGCAGCCAGCCGTATCCGATGATTTTGGCATTCTCTCGAATCAGGAGGATATCCTGCCATTTGGACTGGGTAAGACGAAAAAAGTAGCGGATATCATCGGGGGAATTGGGGCAAAATCCCCAACTGCCCGTAAAAATGCGATTCTGAACCGTGGCCAGTAAAGCTGCATCTCCAGCTCGAAAATGTTCCACAGGAACAGAATCAACTGTTTTCTTATGCGGACCTGCCAGAACGGCTTCCATCCCTAAAAAACACCGGGCTTGAGAGAAACCCAGCTCGACAGCAAAATTTCGGTTAAACTTGTCTTCTTCTGGAGAACTGAGGTGAGCCACATGGGCTCCCTGTTGTCGACCTCGCTCACAGCCATACTTCACCAGTTCTCTCCCAATTTTTTTTCTCTGGACGCCAGGATGCACGAACCATTCGATGATCGCCCGGCCTATGCGAAGCTCTGTCGTCACATCGACGATACCCACGAGCCTCCGGTTCAACTCGGCGATGAATAGGTCCTTTTCTAATGAATAATTGGACCGGCCCAGATTATTTTTGACGACCGGAGATCCCCCTTGCCAGATTTCGCCCTTCATATGATACGCGTAGCGAAAAAAGCTTTGAAATTTGGCCCAATCTCGAGATGTGGGATTTGTGATGGAGAGCGATCCAGTGTACATGATTTAATCGGGGATGTTCCCCAAAGGCAAGGATTGTATCAGAGAATATGTTAATATACAATTTCTGACACATTATTTTAGAGAGGGAATGATATGACTGAAAAAAAAGCCGATTTTCTGGTGTTCACGCCACATCCAGATGACGCTGAATTCGGAACCTCTGGCACCGTGGCCAAGCTGACGCAAGAGGGAAAAACAGTCGTGTATATTGTCTGCACCAACGGAGACAAAGGCACGGATGATATAAATGTGCTCCCTGAGGATCTTGTCAAGATTCGAGAAAAAGAACAAGAGGAGGCAGCGAAAATTTTAGGGGTCCAAGAAGTGATATTTCTGCGCCACCCAGACCAGGAATTGGAGGATACTCCAGAATTTCGCAAAGAAATTGCCAAATACATTCGTATGTACAAACCTGAAATCGTGATCACGGCTGATCCCTATCGGCGATACGTGTGGCACAGAGACCACAGGATCGTCGGCAGAGTTGTCATGGATGCCATCTTTCCTTATGCCAGAGATGTGTGGGCCTACCCGGATTTCATGGACTTGGGGCTTCTCCCTCACAAAGTCAAAGAGGTGTGGCTGTGGGCACCTGAAGACCAGGATATCAACTTTCGTTCAGACATCACGGAAACCTTCGAAACCAAGGTCAAAGCATTGAGCTGCCATAAAAGCCAGATCAAGGAGCCATTCAAATCAGAGATGGAAAAATGGCTCTGTAAGCGGGCAAAAGACATGGCAGAAGGTCAAGCGTTCAAGTTGGCGGAAGGCTTTCACCGTGTTGAAATATGGTTTTAGACCGAAAATCGATCTTCAGCAGTTCTTCGAAAATCCGATAAATTTTTTCGGCTGTTCTGTCCCATGAAAACCTGCGGACAACGTCCTCTCTGACCGAGGCTACACTCCAGAGTTTTTTACGATGATCGAACAAATTTTCTATCGCGTGTAAAAGGGAGACAGGATCACCCGGACGAAAAGAAAATCCATTTTTCCCCTCTTTTACAATGTTTCTCATTCTCCCGACCTGACTGACGATGATCGGTGTCCCGCAAGCCAGGGCTTCCACTGTTACGAGGCCAAATGATTCATACAACGAAGGAACGATCAGGGCATCGGCAACAGAATAATATTTACGGAGCTTAGAATGGTCGATCGATCCTAAAAAACTCACTTTATTTTCAAGCCCAATTTGTTCGGCCTGTGCTTCTATGCGAGAGACTTCCTCGTTTTCGAATAATTCTTCTTCCATTTTTCCTCCCCCGATGACAAGAAGCTTGGTCTTTTCGAAGAGGAGAGGATTTTTTTGCTTCATGATTTTCAAGGCCTCGATCACGAGGGCAAGTCCCTTTACAGGTTCGATTCGTCCCACGAACAGGAGAATAAAATCATCCTTTCGGATCCCCTTTTTATTCAGAAACACCCGGTTCTCTCCTGGATAAAATAGCCTCGGATTCACACCAGGATGCACAACTTCTACCTTTGAGGGAGAAATGCCATATTCCTTGACCAGACTTTCCCTTTCTTCTTTGGATGGCGAAATGATCAAGTCGGAATCGTTGGCGATATATCGCTCCGAATTTGCCCGGTTGCTGTGTTCCTTTTGGCCCAATGCCCTCCTCTTGATGAACCCGAGAGTGTGATAGGTATGAACGAGAGGCAAACCTAATTTTCGTTTGATGAAAATCCCAGCTAATCCTGAAAGCCAGTAGTGGGAGTGGACAATATCATAGTCTTCCTTTTGGCGGTGGATATACTCTTCCAGATTTTTCGAGAATTCCGGAATAAACGGATACAGATCCGTCCGATCGATAGCAGTCTCCGGGCCTCCCCTCAGCTGGACAACACGGATCTGTGGGGAAATATCCTTGGCCTCCACACAAATGGGGTCCTTGGCACGCGTGAGAATGTCGACGCTGACGTGCGGGAAATCTACCAATCCGGCTGTCAACTCGCGCAGGTAAACACTCATGCCTCCACTTCCGTTTCCGCCTAAACTGGAATACGGACAGCTGTGAAAGCTGATCGTGCAGATTTTCATCGTTTCTATTCTCTTGGTCTCAATTTTAAGCTGTATATTTTACTTTCTTCCGCGCCAAAAAAATACTTATATTTTTCCCCTCCTCTCAGGAAGTCTGCGATTGAAATTTGATTAGCTATAGCATGCTTGATCGCACGATCGAAAAGATAGAATCCAGGGCTGTAAGACGCATAATCTCGATCATAGGCAATATTATAGAAATACAATATGTCTTCAAACCAAAAATTCAACAGGGCGGCTATAAATCTATTTTCGAAATACAGCATGTTTAATTCCACCCAACTCTCGGAAGAAAAGTGATCGGTAAGAGTTTGGAAAAAATCGGACATCTCTCGTTTCTGCCAAAATTCCCGTTTCGAGAGATTGCTCCTTTTGTGCAGAGATATGAACTCTTGGATGGCAGGCTTCAATTCCTCGGACGTTTTGATTTGCTCATACCGAATATGCCCTAATGATTCCAATTTCCGGATTTTTCTGCGAAGTTCATGTCGATTTTTTCGGCCGAGGTTCGTGACATATTCCTGGTAGGAGCCCGGCAGTCTCAAGATCGGGACACTTTCCCCCTCCTTTATTTCGCAGGTCATATTGTGTTCGTTTGCCAATCGAGGGAGGACCGACAAAGTGGGAGAAGATCCGGGAATGTTGATGAACTCTGCATGAGAATATTCGGGAATATTCCTTTGCAAATGATCCAGCAAGTCTCCATAGAACTCATCATGTTTTTCTGCATTCGAGAAAAAATCGCAGTAATCCGTCACTTCATGACTGGCAATAAATCCAAGCACATTGTTGGATTCCATCAAAGGGGCGATTCCGACAAGAGATTCCGACCTATCTCGAAAAAATAATATTTCGAGTTCTCTATCCCGTCCAAAATTTTGCCACCAGGCATCGAACCACTGATGTGCAAGAAACGGGCTGTTCTGACCGGAACAAGATAGAAGCGCATTCCACTGCTGCCTGGTTTCGATGAACCTTTCATATCTGGCTATCCGCTCGACTTCCATGAATTTTCTATTTTAATAAATTGGGGACAGGATATCCATTCACCAATTAGATTGATTTGCCCTAAGGGAAAAAATTGAGAATGTTAGCCTGGCCAACCCACTCCCACCCTGACATTAAAGGAACGACAAAGCAGCTGCTCATACAGCTTTTATTTGTCTGCCGCGAATGAGCTACGATGAAGCTGATACTGTGAAATGAATAAATTTGTCATTGTTAGCCTGAATCATTTTACAGGTTTTGATTGCTGTAGCGGCGAGGAGATGGCTCATGAGTTGTATTATGTATACTGCGATTGGGCCATGACGATGCCGATGCAGTGAGATTAGCCTGTAAAATGATTCAGGCTAGAACATGTAGGCGAATTTGAGGAACAGAGTATGCCCCTGTCTTCCTCTCTCGCCGAATTCCCCTGTTCCCTTTTGGTAAGCGACTTGAATGGAGCCGAACGGAGGCTGGAAACGGTAGACAAAAAGAACCTGTACATTGCTCTTGTCGATCACGGTGTTCAGTTGATAGAAAAGTTTGATGAACAGATCGTTCGTGAAATAATTCGTAGCACGAACGACATGAATCCATGTGCTCTCATTTTCCGGATCAGGATCGAACAGCACGCGTTCTAATCCGTAAGAAACCGAAAGGTCTTGTGTCAGTTTGAAGTTGACATTCCCCTCGAGAAGCTGGAAATCCCTATCATAATTTTTCCCGAAGCTGTAGGCGACAGAAGCATGCTGCCACTCTCGGGTGTTATAACCGATACCGATCTCACTCTGCCGGTTCCGGAATTCTTTCTCATACAACTTGAACTCCTCATGATGTTCCAGTGTGACAGAAAATTTATTTTTCAAATCGAAACCCACTTCTTGATCGATCTTCCAGCTGCGCAACGTTCCGTCCAGGCCCCAATAGATGTTGTAGTTGGAACTATACTCGATGCGCTGGAATCCCCAATTCTTAGGAAAGAACGTCTTTTCCACGGCCGAATCCAGTTCTCTCCGGTTGTCATCCCGGATAAATCCCACTTCGTTAGCATTGTCAGCAAAGTTTCTCCCCAGTTGGGTGTACCGTATATGAATATGAAAGGTAGTGGTGTCATAACTGGGACGGAGGAAGAAAGCGATGTTATCGGTATTATGGTCTCCATAACTCAGGGCAAACTGGCCGGTGAACTTGAATGTATCCGAAAAGTAGAGGGCTGTATCGATACCAGTAGTGCCCCAATTTTTGCCATTGACGAGCTTGTTTGCCGCGATGAAACCGATGTTCGAGGATTTCATCACATCCTTTTTCAGGCGGAATACCGTGAAATTGGCCGAATCCTCGCCTCTTTCTTCATCTTCTCTTGTCTGGGTAGTTAACCCCTGAAACTCAAAGCCCCCGACCTTCCCGTAGACTTTGGCACCCCCATAAATATCTGAAATTCTCCTTGAATAGAACAACTGGATTCGCTGCTGGTAGATCTCGCTCCCCTCCAGGAAAAAGTTTCTCTTTTCTGGAAGAAAGGTTTCGAAACGGGTAAGGTTGATGACCTCTTGATCCGCCTCGACAGTGGCAAAATCAGGATTGATGCTAAGGTTCCCTGAGACCGTCTGAGAAAAGGCATACCGGGCATCCACACCCACATCCGCTGTCGTTTTTTGCCCTTCCTGTGCTTTAGCGATGATATGGGGAATGATCTGGAATTTTTTCTCAGATTTCTTCAGATCCAGGCCCTTCAATTCGCCGAATTGGGAAACCTTGTATGCAGATTCCAAAGGCCCTGTCCAGAAGCTGAATTCCAGTTTTCGGGGAATCCCACGTCCCAAGCTCAATCCCCACGTTTTTCCATCTCCCGGTTTGTATTTGATACTGCTGAGCTCGACGGCAAACTCAGCCGTCCACCCAAATTCGGCTCGATGTGCTCCTGACTTCCAAATTCCATCCCAGGTGGAATCGAATGTACGGCCGTTTTCCGTGATTCGGCCATCCCATTGGGTGCCCAGCAGATTGGTACACACATAATAACACGTTCTCCGGTCGTGAAAAGTATCGAGGAGAACATACACCGAGTCATCCGAACGGATGTCGGTATCCCTCTTTGTCATCCGTCCCACTATTTTATCCGGCTCCGAATCGTAACACCAAAAACCGATATAGATATATCTGTCATCGAACAGGACTTTGACAACAGTCCTTTCTGAAGCTGATTTTCCCTTTTCGGGCTGCAGCTGGATAAAATCCGTCGCTTCAGGCGCAGATTCCCAAATCGATTCATTCAAAAGGCCATCCACTAGAATGGGCGAATCGGTTTTTATCCCTAACAACTCTTTGGATTTCCATTGGGCAGCCAGGATCGAAGACAAGAGAAAGAAACAGGCCAAAATGGAAAAGAGCTTTTTCATTTTTTTCCCAAATAGTCTGACAATGTAGCACAAATAGTATTCAAGGACAACCGCTCAACACTCGCAATGAAGAGCGATTTCAGAGAGTGGAAAGATAGTGTTGGGCCCAGATATGATTGATGTTCAATCCCAAGGCATTCTCGAATTCTGATTTGGCTTTTTCCTTATCTCCCTTTCCCAAATAGCTCAAGCCCAATAAATAATGCGCTTGGGCTTTCCGGAACGCTGCCGATTGCCTTTCCCCGAACTTAGCGAAAAAATCCATGTCCGCTGTCGCTTCCAATCTTTCTTCTGCAAACTGTTTCAATCCCGAAAACATCCGCATGGCATCCTCTTTTCGTCCTAATTCCCGGTAGGACATCCCTTGGTAAAAACTCAACTCAGACCATTCTCTTTCCTGCTCGATAGCCTTTTCATGATATTCTCTAGACTTTCCCTCATCTCCCAGACTTTCATATGCTAAACCCACAAAATACTGGACTCGCGGCTCCCCTCCTCCACGAACCGGCTTGCCGACTTCCAAATTCTCTGGATACTCCAATGCAGCGAGAAAACTCCTGAGGGCGCTCTCATAACCTCCGGATGAAAAAGATCGCAGCCCACGCAAGAGATGGGCATCGACATACACGTTGTGGATCCTCCCTCCTCCTTCCCACACATGGAAGTGATGGGTTTGGAGCAACTCGATCGCTCTTTCATAATCTCCCATCTGAACCAAAAGACCGATCTCCCGGGATAGAGCATCGTCCCTCATTCGCACAATCTCGTGGTTCTCCGCCAAGAGGGCAAGCCTTTTGTCCGGAGATACTCCCCCCGCTTCATACAAAATGTCTAACTCATAGTAAAGCCGGGGCTCCGAAGGAGCAAACGCACGGGCCTTCTCCATGCTCTCTATCGCGCGGGCAACATCATTTTGCACCCGGGCATACGCTAATCCCAAGTTGCGATGGCATAGGGCAAAATGATCATCCAAAGATATGGATATATCCCAGTGCTTTATAGCTTCTTCCGGTTGATGGTCGAACAACAGGTTTCCCATATAATAGAATGCTTTAGAATCCAACGGATTTTTCTCAAGGGCTTGTTTGAGGACATCCCTGGTTTCCCATCGGAAGGGAAAACAGAAATCTGGAGGCATTTGACTGGCTCTTTTGTAATACGCGACGGCTTTATCCTCGTCTCCTTTTTTCCCAAAATAATACCCTATATAGTAATATACCATCGGAAATGGAGATTTTTGTCGCTCCAACCGGCTCAGCACATCGATCGCTTCATTCCATAATCCGGCCCTCCCGTAGTCCACAGCCAGCTCCAGAAAATTTTGAGCAAAATAATGCATTTTCGAGTCTAATTTTTTTTGATGTGCGGCGGCTTCACTCTTGTGTCCCAACTCTGCCAGTAACATTCCTAGCTCATTGGCCGCCCAAAAGTTTATGGGATCTTCTGACAATATCTTTTCCGCAGTCCAAGAGGCCTCTTCCTTTTTGCCGATTTTTCTCAGCAACACAGATTTCAGATTCTGTGCCCGCAAATTCATAGTATTCAATGCAAGAGATTTGTCGATAAACTCCAGGGCTTTCGGATACTCCCCCTTGATGCATGTAAGTTCTGCCAATTCATAATAACTCGCTGCTCCCCACGCCTGACTCCACGCAGCTCTGAAAAAAGCATCATAAGCCTCGTCATATCTGTGCTGTGAACGAAGAGCCAATCCAAGATAATAGTATGCCTCCCCATCTTTTGGCCTGACGTAATTTTTTGTCGCTCTTCGCAAGGCCCGATTTAAACATTCTTCGGCTTGGACAAACATGCCCCGTTTGCAAAAGAGGATAGCCAAAGCCGTGTTGACAGCATAATTGTCCGGATCTCTTTTCAGAGCTTCCTCATAATAAGGATAGGGCTCGAGGGCTGGATTCAAGAACTGTTCCAGTTTTAATCCTGTGTGGTAGAGTTCGTCTACCGTGCCGATCTTTTCTGGGGTAGGTGGAGATTTGACCGCTTCTGGCAAGGAATTTCCTTCTGGCTTTTCGGGAACATAACTGATCAGGTTCTCCCCCGCAGGGGAAAAAAGTGAAAATCGAAGGTTTTCCCTCTGCAAATCGATTGGAAGTTTTAGCTCCTCAAAATAGGGAGCCTGCGGAGAAATATCGATTGTCTTTTCAAACACAACTTTTTTTCCTGCCAATAAGACCAGCTTTGCACCCCGATGCGAGCGGGTTGTATTCAATCCCATCTGTACAAATCCCTCAGGATTCGTTTCAAGATAGAGGGCGGCTTCTCTGTTGGCATTTTTTACACCCTGGATCTTCCGCAAAGGAAACCAGAGCTGCTTGACCACCCTCGCTTCAAAAGGCTGGAGCCAGCTGTAATCAGGCTGGTTGTCCGAGTAGGCTCCGACCATCAACTCGATATATGGGCCATCCGCGTCGGTCAGGATCTTTTCCCACATCTTTCCCTGCGTTCCAGTTCCCCATGTCCAGAACTTCTTGCCCGGAACGATGTGGTGATCTGCGACATGAACCACGCCGGCCTTTTTCCCATGGTCGTATCCAGCCGAAAAATCCTCCTCACAATCCCAGGCAAAAAAGGATGTGGGAGCTGGATGGTTTTTGTACCAGCTGATGTCCACACCTTGGGTATAATCCACACCATTGAAGACCTCGGTCGAAATCGGCCAGCGCGAAAATTGATTTTTCCCGTGGAAAGTGGCGAATTCAGTACCCGGTGGAAAGATGATCTGGTAATCCTCGTTGGCATGAACCGCCACATTGGCCCAATAAAGCATGGACTGGGCCAGAGGCGTGCGGTTGAAGAGTTTGACCGTCGCCTCCAGGTAGGATCTCTCGGGATAAAGAGTGAGACCGATGATCCATTTGGTCCGGTGGCGGATCTCCACCTCCCCTATCCATATGGTTTTGCTGCCATCGGGATTTTCTGTCAGGGTGTAGTCGACCGGCATAAATGACGTGGCCCTGTGATGATGGGGAAAATTCCACTCCACTCCACCGGATATCCAAGCCCCCAACATACCGATCAAGGCGGGCTTTATGACGTTTTGGCGATAGAAAAAATCATACCCGTTGGTCTTATCCAGGGCAGAGAAAATTCTCCCGCCGATCTCCGGAAGCACGCAGATCTGCACATAGTCATTCTCGAGATACAGCGCTTTGTATGTTTTGTCCTCGTATTGGTCTGTCAGCATATCCAGCATCGGATAGGGATAGATCGGCCCTCTGGCCCCTTGATAGGCACGTCCGTTGTAGAAGAGGGGAAATTTGTCGGGTTCACCCACGAGGTAAGTGGGAATGATAAGAGACTCTTCCCAAGCCTTAACATCCGGAAAAGCAAAAGAGGATTGTGTTCCCCACAACAATACGACCATCCCAAGAACAAGCGATAGGGCACCCCATCTTTCCCTTTTTTTCATTCTTTTTCCTTCGATCTATTTTTATCTTTTCTCCTCTTGAAATCGCGCACATTCAACCCGATCGATAGACAAAAAGCGGTAACTAAAAAAGCGATAGCGAATTTATCCACCAGCGCCCGGCTGACATCCAGACCGGTCAATTGCTCGACAAGGAATTCTAGATAGGAGGTCGAACTATCGTACAGGCCCAGTTTCATCCTCACCTGCCAGTGCCAATCCGTGCAGGGACAATAGCCGAAGCCATACCAGATCCCCAAAAAAAACCAGGATAATGCTGTCAACAGGATAATAACCAGATTGGCCAATCTCGTCTTTTTCCAGATCCATCCAAAAACGATGAACAGAATAAGACAGGTGTGGAATACAAAGAAAAAAATGTTCAGGAAGACGTACATGCTCCGAACTAAAATTCTATCCCAAAATTCAACCTGATATAAAAAGCATCATTGTAGAACGACTCCTTTGGATCGTATATATAAATAAAAGAACTTCCCAGGTTCAAGGCTAGATGGGGATTGGATTTCCATAAAAATATTTTTACCCCCGGATTTCCAACCAAGTGATAATAGACTCCGCTATAACTATACCACTCTCCCCAGTTTATCCCCCCTCCCCCAGAGATATACAGTTGGAATAAACCCCATTTGGGGAGACTGTAGATTCCTTTCAAACCCAATGCCGAAAATCCATAGCTGTTTTCGCCAGAATTATAAGGGAAACTGGGATGGTGAAAGGTCCATTCATCGAGCACGCTCTGATAGTTGAAATCCAACTGCAAACCAAAACTCGGGGAGAGGTTGAGCTGGGCATACCCGCCCAGATGAAACTGAAGGACATGCCGGTCAGACCAGGGCCTGTAATGCCAGCGGAAGGTGTAACCTGTCCCCCAGGACCATCCTCCGTATACTCCCCATGTGAATTTTTTCGATCGTTGGGGAAAAAGAGGCAAAGCCAGGTATACAAGAAAGAGAATAATGGATGCCTGCTTGACCAACTTTTTTTGCATCGTAAATACCCCTTTTTATCGTATTCTTCCTAAGTATAGCCAATTGAAATGATTTCGTGAACAGTTATTTATCGCCCGAGCGAATCCTTTTGTGATTGGGTTACGTATATATAAATGGGGATGGGAAAGGAAGAACAAAATGAAAACAAAAACGAAAATCGCCATCTTGGTGGTTGCAGTCCTTCTTTCCCTGTTCGGTTTTAATCTGATCACATGCAACGACTGTGTCATGGAAATGCTTGCAGGAAAGGATGCCGGTTACACAGTAACGACACAAGTGATTTCTGTCGTGCCGAATATGGCAGCGGTACCTTAGATCTATTACTGGAGACTTTTAAGAGCCTTTATAAAAATGCGCCGCATTTTAATGCCTTGGATTTCGCCGGACACGCCATCCAAAGCTTTAAAATCATACCCTTTTTTCTTTTTGAAATAAGCAACCCAGAAAGGATAATAAATCTTCCTTCCTTCAGATATTTCCGTAGCATGAGGATGGCTGCGTGTCCGTAACCCGTGCTCCAACAGGATACCTTTATACTGGTCCAGAGCCATTTTTGCAGCTTCGGACGAAGAAATTTCAAAATCACAGGCAGGCCCAGGTGCTTGAAGGCCTTTTACGAGATCCAAGCCATGCTCTGCGTAGAGCACAGTATGCCCCAGAAGACCATCCACAAAAAGAGCCACGTGTTGTTGACTTGTGGGTGTGTTTTTCTGCCTCTTTTCATCCTTTTCGACCAGAACATCGAATAGATAAAAGGGCAGGTACACAACCTCCAATCTTTCGGGAGAAATATGTCTTTTCAGAAGAGAAAATTTAGAAACCAAGGGGAATGATGATTTCTCAGTAGAAAAGAGTCTCCCAGCCTGTTGTTGGGAGACTATCGGTTCGATGAACATACAATTATCTTCTGCGGCGTTTGTTGGATCTCCCTTTCAAGAAGGAAAAAATGCCGGCCGCAAGAAGCAGGGCTGCAGCGATGATGTTCGTAACGATCCCACGCATCAACGGGACGTTTTCTGTGCCTTTGACAAAAAATGTGGCCAGCAGAACCACTATGCCGAAAAAGAGCCAGAAAACTCCCATGATTTCCAAGGGTTCGAAGCTCTGTTTTTGTTCTGACTGATTATCGTTTGTTTGCATTCGGTCCTCCATCTTGCCCTCAGAATATGACATAGAGAACGACCTGGATTCCCAGAAAGACAGTGGCCCAGATCCTCAGGTCCCGCCAACGCTTCTTATCCAACGCTCCTTCGAATATGAACTTAGGGGGACGAAACCAAGCCCAGATGATCATGCCGATAAAAAATAAGGCGGCAATATATTTCCCTAAAACAGGAGGCAAACTTTCCAACCATCCCATCATTTTATTCCTCCCCTTCGGCTCTTTTTTTCAAGATGCCTTGCATGTTTTCATCCTTCATCACAAGTCCGTAGACCAATCCCTCCAGTTTCTCGATCGGATCGGGTTTGGTCAACAAGCTGACTATGATCGTGATCAAGATCGATCCTAAAAAGGACCACCAAGCGATGTACAGAAAACTGGCTTTGGTTACGAAAAATAACGAGCTGGAGATGGCCACGCCGCCCAAAAGTCCGAACAATCCGCCCCATTGATTGGCTCGCTTCCAGTAGATCCCGAGCAAGGTGATGGCAAATGTGGGCCCCTGGAATATGGACAAAAGAGTCTGCATCGCCACATAGATCCCAGGAAATGCTTTCGTGACCGGGGCAAAGGCGATAGCCCATATCACGAAAACGAGGGTGAGGATCCGGCCGACTTTGAGATAGTGTTTGTCCGAAGCATCTTTCTTGAAAAATCGCTGGTAGATGTCCCGTGTCCAGAGCGTAGCGGCAGAGTTAAGTGTGGAATCCACGCTGGAGATGAGGGCGGCCATAAAAGCGGCAAACACAAGTCCTGCCAGGCCCGCAGGCAACAAGTTTTTGATCAGCCAGGGAAAGGCCTTGTCCATGTCCGCTCCAGCTAATCCAGGATTGAGAGCCAGGGCAAGCAGCCCAGGCAGCACCACCAGGATAGGGATGAACATCTTGGGAAGAGCTGCGAACATCATGCCAGCCTTGGCATCCCATTCGCTGCGGGCTCCGAGTGTCCGCTGGATGATGGCCTGATGGCAGCACCACCAGGCTGGGGATAGGACAAGAGCCAGCCCGAAGATCATGCCCAGCCAGGGGTAGGTGGGATTACTCAACGGTAAAAACAACTTGAAGTGATCGGGATTGGCAGGCTTTATGGCTTCCACAAGACCGGACCATCCGCCTACGGTCCAAAGACCGAGTACAGTGAGAGCCACCCCGCCGATGAACATCACGAGAAGTTGGACCACATCGGTCATAGCGACGGCTGCAAGCCCTCCAGTGATGGTATAAACCCCGACGATCAGGGCTGTGATAAGGAGGCTGAATTCTACCGGGATACCCAGGTATTCGTTAAGCATAAGGCCGCTGGCCCAGAAAAAAACTCCCAATACACAGGCCAAAAATGCCCCCCAGAGTATGGCCTCGATCACCCGCACGGCCGTGTTGTATCGTCTACCCAGGAATTCCGGGACCGTGTAAACGCCGGCTTTCCAGTAATAGGGAACGAACAATAGAGCTGCAAGCACCATGGCCGGGATGGCGCCGATCCACTCATAGTTGGCCTGGGCGATCCCGAACCTGTAGGCTCCGCCTGCCGCTCCCATGTAATCGTAAGCACCGATGTTGGTGCCGATGATGGACATGCTGATCACCCACCAGGGCAGCATCTTCCCGGCAAGGAAATAGTCTTCTTCGGTTTTGACATACTTCTTGAAATACACGCCGAAGATAGGGATCGCGACCAGGTAGGCGATAACGATGACCAGATCAATTCCGTGTATGCCCATGGATAACTCCCTCGTCCATTGTTGCCTACACTATATAAAAATTCCCCTCAAAAACTCAAACATAAAAAATCAATAAATAAAAAAAAGACTATTTATGAAAAGTGTATTTGAATCCTAAAGCAACGGCTCTGGCTTTCATCGGGTATCCGGGTTCTGTCACATAACCGTTATCCAAGAGGTTCTCGCCCTTGAGGAATACATCCACATTTGAAATCCTCACAGAAAAAACCGCGTTCAGGACAAAATAGCCGGGTATCCGGACGATGTCATTGAAGACGAGCACCTCTGCACTGGATGAGTATAACCCAAACAGCGTAAATTTTGTGTTCTTCGGTCCTTTGACATTCAGGACAAAATTCAGTTGAGACCGGGGAACTAGGTCCAACGGACGGTCTTCATCCTCGTTCACTCCATCGAGGTAAGTGTAATTGACGGAAAGGTCGAACCCCTGGAATGTTTTGGATAATTCCATCTCAAATCCAGCTATATGGGCCTGTCCTATGTTCAAATTCGTCTGGCTTCCATCGATCTGCCGGACGCTTTGGATGAGATCCTTTATTTTGTTGTAAAAAACAGCTCCGGATAACAGGAAATCTCTCTCATACAGGAATCCCAGTTCGAAACTCGTGCCCCTCTCATCCCTGAGATCTGGATTTCCCCCCGAAGAGCTGTACAGGGACCTCATCGAGGGGAATCGTGACTTTTGAGAGACGGAAATCCGGATATCCATATAATCAGAAGGATTGAACTTGAGGCCGGCAATGGGATTCAAGGATGTTTTGTTCTCCCCTATAAATTTCCTAAGGTGGTCGAGGCTCACGCCTGCGATCAACCGCCATTTGGGATTCAACCGAAAATGGTTTTCCAATCCGAGGGAAACCGTCTGGTGCTGGAATTCTTCCCAAGCTTCTCCGATATCATCCTGAGTTCTGACCCTGTCGTCACGGAAATTCAGGCTGAATTTCCACTCATTTTGGGATGCATACGGCAAAGTGCCCAAAATGAATGCGCCATAGGAGTCGTTTTTATAAGTGGATACCCACAGCAAGTCATTATAATCCGGACGGGTGTAGGCATCCAGGACATTGAAATGGCGCACATAATAACTTCTGACCTTGAGGTTCCCACGCTTAAAAATAGTAAAGGTGCCACCCAGATTGAGCTGCCACCTGTCCCAATCCTTGAACCGCCAATAGCGGGGCCTGTAGTATTCTGTTGCTGCCGGAATGCCATAGTCTGAAGTGTAATATCCGGCCTCGAACAGGATTTCACTCTTATCATTGGGATAAAAATACACCTTCCCCGTGAAATTGGCCCTCGAGTAGCCGCTGTTATCCATCGCGGTGTGACGGCCTTCCTGTTTCCACTCGAATCCATCGGATTTATCGTAGGAAAAAAAGCCAGAGAAAAAGACTTTTTTCCAGCGAAGGGAGCCGGTCGATGCAAGATTGAACGCCTTCTGGCTGTCATAGGATGTGCTCAAAGAAAAGGAAGGAGATTCGGGTCTTCGGGTAATGACATTCACGATCCCGCCCATGGCGTTCGGACCGTAAAGGACAGAAGATGCCCCTCTGACCACCTTGATGTTTTCGATTTCTTCCGTGGTGATGGTTTTCAGGTCGAAGGAGTTGAAATAAGGTTCATAAATCGGGATCCCGTCATAGAGCAGAGCAATTCTCTGGCCTTCGAGCCCGCGGATTTTGAGGTGAAATTCGTTTTTGGACCCGACCGAGACAAACGTCCCTGAGGAATAAGAAAGCACATCCGATAGGTTTCTGGGCAGCAGGGCTTCCATTTTTTCCTTGAGGATTATGGTTGTGGTGGACAGAGGAACATCCTTGGGGCGCTCTGCTTCGACAACGATCTCCTCTGTTATCTGTTTTTGTTTTTTGCCTTCTTCCTGTTCTTTTTCCTGAGCAAAAAAGTCGGGTGGCGATAAAAGTGTTGCCATAATGAGCAAGCACGATAGTGCTAAGAATGCAATTCGGTGTTTCATTTCAGGTCCTTCTCATATTCGATAAGCCTATATTTTGGGCATCCTTCCCAAGGGATCCATCTCTTCACATAAAATCCACAGCTAAGATACATCTTTTGGGCAGGAATGAAAAAGGGATGGTCTAGCGTGGATACTTTTGCTCTACTGAATCTCCTCTTTTGGAACCGCCGGAGAATTTCTGCGATCTGCAGTTTTCCGAATCCTCGTCCCTGATACTCGGGAAGGATACCGTTGTGTCCAATGATGCCCAATGTCGGCCACTGCCTCGGGTCATAGGATGCGAAACCGATGAGTTTATCATCGAGCCAACTCAGAAATGTGCAGTCTCCGATGCCACCAGGATCTTCATATACATCGGTATCGAACCGTTCCCATCCTTCGGCTTCATTAGCCCAAAAATCCGGTTCGGAGGTGACAAGATCGGCATAACAGATTTTCAAGATCGAAGCAATCTTCCCCGGTTCTTGAACGTGAGGTGATGTGAACTTTAGATCGGACATGACAACCTTTGTGTCAGAGTATTCGTTTATTCCGATATGGCCTTCATCTTCTGGATGTGTTCGGCCATGAGCTTTAGCAACTCGGGCCCTCCCGGACCCCAGCAATGGGGCTCCCCTTCGCCGTATTCCACCACGCCGCCATAGTATGGATCTTCAGTGCTTTCCAGGAATTTCTCCATGAATACGACGGCATTATTCAGATAGTAGGAATCCATGTCCCCGACATAGATATGGAGTTTCCCCTCCAATTTTTGGCCGATCTCAGCCCAGTTCTGCTCTAGGTAAAGGCGCAGGTCAAAGTGTTCCTTCCAATAGCGGGCCACATCGGGATCGATGTCTCCTGTGAGCTTGTCCCAGGCTTCTTTAGGATAGCCAACCTCCCCGACCGGTCCGTAACAGGCCATGTAGATCTCCCACTGCCCTCCTGACCGGCAATTATCTCCCACAGCCAGTTCGTAGTGGTTTTCGTCCTTCATCATCTCCCGGACTTGACCGTCCGTGCTTCTGAGAACTGGGCGTTCTACCCGCAACCAATCATAATCTGTGTAATAGGCATTTTCGTGTTCATACATATTCACCAGATGCTGGGCCCGGAAGTCTAAAGCATCGGGACATAAAGAGAATGTGCCGCCGAAGAAATCGGGATGAAAAACCTGAAGCGCAAAGGAGATCCAGCCTCCTGTGGATCCTCCTGAGAGAACGCGTGCATAGGGCTCTCGGATGATCCGAAAATTCTCCTCGATATACGGGATCAACTCCTGCATGATAGCATCACCGTAGGGCCCTAGATTGGGAGAATTCATGGCATGGGAGTCGTCATAATAGGGGCAGGGATGCTGGAATGTCACGGCTATCATCGGAGGACATTCGTCCGATTTCCAATACTCGAAAAACTCATACCCTCTGCTGCCCCAGCGATCGTTCTCTTCTGCCTTCTCTTCGCGGAAACCATAAGGAGCGCGCAATGAAAAATGCCCTTGGATGTAGTTGACAGGGTAATATTCATCGGGATTTTCATCGTATCCCTTTGGCAACAGGATGGTCGCCCCTAGGTACATCGGCTGTCCCCAGAAATCTGAGAGCAGCTTACTCTGGAATTTTATCCGCTTGACCCATTTTGTATCCGGCTCGACTTCGATGGGAGGAATCACATGATCGCAGGTGATGGATACGGTTTGTTTCTGGGATGGATCGATATGGATTTTGTGCACATCGCTGTACATGTTTCCGGGCGATCGCAGCCAATTTTGCCCCTCCCACTGGTCGTTGTGCAGCCACACGGTGTGGCCATCGGCGCGTTCGAATTGGGTGTAGACGTTGATAAAACCCTGGACATAGTAATCCCCGGGTGGAATGTCACGGATGCTTTGAAGGGGGAATCCGTAAGATCTCTCATCTATAACTCCTGCCTCTCCTGCTTCCAATCCCGAGAAATTTTGCCCCCAAAAAGGGATCCCGCTCGCTCGGCGCACCTGAAACCGTGGCTCACGCTGGTCTGTCTGTGCCAACATGACATACACCCGGCCAGTCAAAGGCCCGGCATGAGCATCTTCCGTAAAACTTATGGCAAATTCAAGGTTCGAAACATTCGATACGCTGGTTCCATTTTGACAGCAGACTGAAACACAAGCAAAGACAAAAAAGATGATCAATTTTAGGTTACTTTTCATGCCTTCTCCTCTCTATCAAACATTATATTTTCTTCAATCCCGCCCTAAAAAGCAATTACAATTCGGGGACAGGATACGTTTTCACTTAATTCTGTGCTGAGATACTTGATACCTTAATCATGATATGGAATAATTCGGTACCTGTTCCCGAATTAGAGTTATAACAAGGATAAAAGCAATGGAAAAAGTCAATTTAAGCGAAAAATTCAGTTTATTCAAGGAAACCTGGACACCT
>Ga0307445_10000112_pt1 | contig 36696 bp, 39 predicted proteins | sample SalMarSW160330MG_FD_202147 | JGI IMG/M metagenome (GOLD analysis project Ga0307445, IMG submission 202147) | Salt marsh sediment microbial communities from the Plum Island Ecosystem LTER, Massachusetts, United States - SW1603-30 | ecosystem: Environmental > Aquatic > Marine > Intertidal zone >... | reverse complement strand
GCTGAAGCCTTGGGTCTTCCAGTAGAAGGTCAGCGTCTTGGCGGTCTGGGCCGGTATAATCAGCTCCCGCTCGCCGATGAGGACGTTCTTGGTGTAGTCCTGGAGGACAACGTTGGCCACCTTCTCGTGGTCGAGGTAGTTGGTCACGGTGACGTAGACGGGCACTTCGCCGCCCGTCCATACCTTGCGCTGCGCCTGGATGCCGGTGACCTTTACCGCGCTGGTCGGGCGGCCCTCGCCGGGCTCGGCAAAATTGTGATAAGACACGGGACGACGATACTCCTCCCGGGGAGCGCTATCGGTAATTTCAACTCTACACCTCATGGCATCTCTCCTGCAAGTTACGTGGTTGCCTCCACTATTGAAATTACAATACCGGCGGGGTTTTTCCTAGTGGCTCTAATACAGACCTTTTATCTAGAGCAAGTATCAACGCCGGCGGGAGGTCGGGAAGCGGGAGATAAAAAAAGGCCGCGGCATGACCGCGGCCGGAACGCCAAACGCCCCCTAAAAAAATCAGGCGCAGGCAGGTTTGCCTGCGCCCGTGAGGGGCATCTAGCGGAGGTTAGTTAATAACTATAATTCCGGGTCTATTCGTCGATCATCTCCAGGAGCTGTTTGGAGCGCTCCTGGGCGTCGTTGGTGGCCTGGTTCCACGAATCCGCCATGTGCTGCGGCATACAGGCGACGAAGGCCCGCAGCATGTCCTTGATGCTGGTCTTGAGCTCGGTAAACTCCTCGCGGGAGACGTTGGCGCTGGCGGCCTTGCGGGGCTGGGCCATCGTGTAGGACGGGAAGACGCTGGCGACGAGGTCGGGGTTTTCGTCGTCGCCGCGCTCGGTGAGCGTATCGATGCACAGCTCGATAAACTCGGCCCGGCTCAGCTTATCACGGTTCATGTCGATTTTGGCCAGCAGACCGACCGGGACGATAATCATGCTCCTGTCACTGGTCATTTCCTGCTCTGCCTCTTCTCTAGCCTGCATGGTAACCTCCTGGGGAGACACTGCGTACGTCGGCGCTCTCGAGCCGCGCCGGCTTCGCTTCCATCCTCAAATCATTCTAACCGATGGCAGTGAAATCGCCGGTTCCTAAAATGCCTAAACGCTGGATTTTAGATACAAAACTGATGGAAAGCCGACCACAGCTAGCGCGGCAGCGACGAGAAGTCCAGTCCCTCCCCCACCGGGGCGAAGCCGCCGGCCCCCGGCCCGCTGCCGTTGCCCGCCAGTCGCTGTATCTCTTCCTTGTCGTTGCAGTAGGCCAGCAGGGACTCGCGGGTGATGGCGCCCTGGCGATAAAGCGCCGCCAGCGCCTGGTCCAGCAGCACCATGCCCAGCTGGGTATTGGTGCGGATAATGTTGGGCAGCTGGTAAATCTTGCCCTCGCGGATGAGGTTCTTCACCGCCGGATTGCCCAGCATCACCTCGACGGCGGCCACCCGTCCCTGGCCGTCGGCGGTGGGCACCAGCGTCTGCGAGACGACGCCCAGCAGTAAAGACGCCAGCCGCGACTGGACGAGGCTGCGCTCGTGGGGGGGAAAGAGGTCGACGATGCGCTCCACCGCTTGGCTGGAGCTGGGGGCGTGGCCGGTGGTGAGGATGAGGTGGCCCGTCTCGGCGACGTTGAGCACCGCGGCGGCCGTCTCCGGGTCGCGCATCTCGCCGACGAGGATAACGTCCGGGTCCTGGCGCAGCACGTGCTTGAGGGCCTGGGCGAAGGAGCGGGTATCGCTGCCCAGCTCGCGCTGGCTGATGACGCACTTGCCGCCGATATAGACGTACTCGATGGGGTCTTCGATGGTGATGACGTGGCGGCACTCGGTGTGGTTGAGGTGGTCAATCATGGCCGCCAGCGTGGTGGACTTGCCGCTGCCGGTAGGCCCGGTAATCACCACCAGGCCGCGGGGACGCAGGATAATCTCGCGGCAGATCTCGGGCAGGCCCAGGTCGGCGATGGAGGCTATCCGGGAAGGCAGCAAACGTAACGACAGCTTGATGGAGCCCTGCTGCCAGGCCACGTTGCAGCGCACCCGGCCGCCGTCGGACATGGCGTAGGCAAAGTCCAGCTCCAGCTCGTCGCGGAAGGTCTGGTACTGCTCCGGCGTGGCCAGCTGAGACAGGGCCGCCTCCACGTCGGCCGCGGTCAGCTTATCCAGGCCATCGGCCGGCGTAAGCCCGCCCCGGACGCGCAGCATGGGGGGGCTGCCGGCGATAAGGTGCAGGTCGGAGGCCCGGCTGTCCCGGGCGGTATCCAGCAGGGCGACAATATCCATTATAATTCTCCTTCCGGGGTGGTCAGGGTGAGGACGAAATCGTAGCGGCCGTCCTGGCGGGCGATGCGGGTCAGCTCCAGGGAGACAAAGCGCCCGCTGGCCCAGACGGCGTCGGCGTAGTCCAGGGCGACTTGCTCGCTGGGGGCGACGCCGTCGACCATCAGCTCGCCGTTGATATGGCGGATATCGGTCAGGAACAGGTCGGGCGGCAGGCTGGACATGAGGACGGCCAGGTTGCCGTCGATGACGGCCTGCTGGCTGGCGAAACCGGCCAGCACCGCCGCGAAGGCGTCGCGGTTTCGCTCGATGGCGATCACCTGCTGCTCCAGCTGGACTACCTTGTTCTGCTGCGCCTGCTGCTTGGCCTGCCGCGTCTGCAAGACCTGGCCGGTATTCTGAATCTGGTCGCTGAGGGCCTCGTTATCGGCGGCGCTGCCCTGCACGACGAAGATCATCATCCCGATGATGGCCGCGGCCAGGCCGAGGCCGGCGATGACCCAGGTCCGCTTCGGCGAGGCGGCCGGCTTGAAAGGCCTGGTAATCTCGGGGAGGATGTTGAGGTTCACCCGGGAGATGCCGGGGGCATTGTCCGTGCCCAGCCTCTTCAGGGCCAGGCCCACGTTGACCATGTACTGGCGCTGCACCAGGTCGCGCGGCCACCGCAGCGGCGAGAGCAGCGGCAGGAAGAGGTTGCTTTCGGCATCGCCGCCGAGCATCTTGCATATCTTTAAAATCTCGGTCTGGTCGGACTCGCCGACGACGTAGATGGGCAGCATGCCCGGGGTTTTGTCCTCGGCGCGGGTGGAGTTATAAAACTTGATGGTGCGCCCCAGCTCCTCCCGCACCGAGGCGAGCTTGTCCTGCAACGAGGCCAGCTCGCCGGGGATGTGGAGGCTGCGCACCAGCTGCGGGATGCCGTCGACGAGGAGGACGATATCTATCTCCTGCGAGTGGATATTGACCACCATCACCTTGGGCATCTTTACCGAGGTCACCCGGTTGACCACCCGGGCCAGGGCCAGGGGGGCCAGGTCGATAAGCTCGGCCTTGATGTCGGCCTGGTGGAGGGTGGCTACCATCGTGTCCACAATATTGCGGGGCACCGCCGCCAGGAACAGCTGCAGCTCCTCCTTGGAGGCGTGCAGAACCTGCCAGGAGAGGTAGAACTGCTCCAGGGGCACCGCCAGCACCCGCTCCGCCTCGTGCTTGACCGCCTCCGCCAATACGGCGCGGGGCACCGCGGGCAGGGTGATGACGCGACAGAGGCTGTGCAGGCCGCTGACGCCCATGATGGCGCGGGTGGCCGGTATTTTCTTGCTGCGCAGGATATCCTTGATTTTGGCGGCGACGCGCTCCGGCTCGACGACGACCCCGTCCTTGACCAGACCGGGCTCCAGGGGCACCTCGGCGTACTCGGTCACCCGCTTGCCGCTGGCGCCCAGCAGCCGGAGGTTGGCGTCGTTGATGTGAATGGTAAGTACGGCGTTAGCCATATCAATCACCCTCGTAGGTAAATATTTGCACGTCCATACTGGCCGAAGGCAGCCGGGGTTCTGCCTCCTCGCCCTCCTCTGCCTCCCCGGCGTCGGCCGGGTCGGGGATGTTCATCTGGAGCGAGGTAATCAGGCCGGTGGGGTAATGCTGGCTGAAGGCGGCTATAAAGGCCACCAGGTCGGCGGTATCGCCCTCCACCTCCAGCCGGGCCGTCAGGGCCGAGAAGTCCAGGCCGTGGCGCACGTCCTCGACGAGGCCCGCCGAGGTGAGGGAGGTGATGACCACGTCGTTGGCGGCGGCGATATCGTAAAGCTCGCGGGCGATGCCGACGGCGTAGAGCGGCCGGCGCAGCGAGTCCTTGGCGGCCTCCAGCTCCAGCTCGGCCTGCTGCTGGCGGCTTTCCATCTCGGCCAGCGCCGGCGAGATGTCCCCGACGGTGGTGCGGTCGAGCACCGGCTGGATAATTTCCAGCTGCTCGGTCAGCTCGGTCTGCTGCTCGTTGCTCTGGATGTAGACCATCCCCAGGCTGAAAACCATAATCAGCGTGATGCCCACGATTAACAGCATCAGGCTCTTGCCGCTAAATTTCATTATCAACTCCTCACGCGCTTAGGCGACCTGCCCGTACATGGAGTACATCGCCGTCATCAGGGAGATGGCGATAAGGGCCACCACCGCGCCGATAAACAGCGTTACCGCCGGCTGGATGAGGGCAATCAGGGAGCGCGTCCTGTCGGCGCTCTCCACCTCGTAGCTGTCGGCCACCGCCCCCAGGGTGTTGTCCAGGCTGCCCGTTTCCTCGCCGACGCGCACCATCTGCACCATCATCGGCAGGAACAGCGGGTTCTTGGTCATCGGCCGGGAGAGACCCTCGCCCTTAATCATATCGGCGCGGACGTCGGCAAAGGCCTGGGCGATGACCCGGTTGCCGTTGCTCTCCACCACCAGCGAGGTAATATCGGGCAGGGGCAGGCCGGCCTTAAACAGCAGCGAAATAGTGCGGCAGGAGCGGGCCAGCTCGTTGAGCAGGGCCACCCGCCCGATGCCGGGCAGCGAGAGTATCATTTTGTCCCACTGGTATTTGCCGGCGGGCGACCGGGTGTATAAGAGCCCCAGACAGACCGCCATGGCGACGGCGATGCCCAGATACACGATGTTGGCGCCAATCCAGTCGGCGCCGTTGATAAGCATTTGCGTCATGCCGGGCAGCTCCGCCCCCAGCGAGTCATAGAGCTTGGCGAAGGCCGGCACGATGAAGAGCACCAGCACGGCGATGACGACCACGGCCACCACGCAGATAAAGGCGGGGTAGGCCAGGGCGCCCTTGATTTTCTTGCGGGTGGCCGCCTCTTTTTCCACGTGGTCGGCCATCTGCCGCAGCACCGTCTCCAGGTTGCCGCTCTGCTCGGCCACGGAGAGCGAGCGCAGGTAAATCTCCGGGAAGACGTCCGAGTGCTTGCTCAGGGCCGTGGAGAGGCGGTCGCCGCCGCGCAGGTCGGCGGTCACCTGCCCCAGCACCTTGCTGAAGCGCCGGTGCGATACCTGCGACTGCATCAGCTCCAGGGCGGCGGTCATGCTGGTGCCCGATTCCAGCAGCAGGGCCAGCTGCCGCGAGAAAAGGACGATGACCTCCGGCTTGACCTTGGAGAAGGAAGGTATCAGCTTATCGAAGCTGAGCGAGAGGGACATCATCGGCTTGACGCTGAGCGTGCGGAAGCCCTGCTGGGACAGCGCCCGGGCCGCCGCCTGCTCGCTGGCGGCCGTGAGCGTCCCGCGGGCCACCTGGTTATTGCTATCAAAGGCAATGTACTGGTAATCCATAATGACTAACCCGTGCTATATACCTCCCGCATTACCTCGTCGGGGGTGATGATTTCGTCTTTGACCTTGAGCATGCCGTCGCGGCGCATGGAGACCATGCCCTCCTCGATGGCCTGCTGGCGCATCAGGGAGGTGTCCATGCCGGACAGGAGCATGCGGCGTATCTCGTCGCTGAGGCGCATCACCTCAAAGATGGCGATACGCCCGCGGTAGCCGGTATGGGCGCAGGTGTTGCAGCCCTTGCCGTAAGTAAAAGTCGCGCGCTTTTCACCCATCTCTTCCTCGTAAGCGGTGGCGGCCTCCAATGATGCTTCGGTGGTATGTCGGCAGCGCGAGCAGATGCGCCGCACCATGCGCTGGGCCACCACGCCCACCAGGGACGAGGAGATGAGGAACGGCGGCACCTGGAGGTCGATGAGGCGCGAGAGCGCCCCCACGGTGTCGTTGGCGTGGATGGAGGCCAGCACCAGGTGGCCGGTCAGGGCCGACTGCACGGCAATCTCGGCGGTCTCCGGGTCGCGTATCTCCCCCACCATGATGACGTTGGGGTCGTGGCGCATGATGGAGCGCAGCCCGGCGGCGAAGGTGATGCCGGCGCGCACGTTTACCTGAATCTGGTTGATACTTTCGAAAGAATACTCCACCGGGTCTTCGATGGTGACGATGTTGCGGCCGCGGCGGTCCAGCGAGTTGAGCGAGGCGTAGAGCGTGGTCGTCTTGCCGGAGCCGGTCGGCCCGCTCACCAGCACCATGCCGAAGGGCAGCCGCAGCATGTTCTGGTAGCGCTCCAGGTTGGCCTCCGAGAAGCCCAGCTCGTTCAGGGAGAGGGCGGCGAAGGACTTGTCCAGGATGCGCAGGGTGGCCATCTCGCCGCTGACGGTGGCCAGGGTGGCCACGCGGATATCGATATCCGCCCGGCGGCTCTTCACCGAGAACTGGCCGTCCTGAGGGCGGTGGTCGGCGATATTCATGTTGGCCAGGATTTTAATGCGCGAGATAATGCCGGCGTGGGCGCTCAGGGGCAGCGTCATCGTTTCGTGGAGGACGCCATCGATGCGGTAGCGCACCCGCAGGCGGTCTTTCTCCGGCTCGATGTGGATATCCGAGGCGCGGGCCTTGACGGCCTCCTCGATAATGGCGTCCAGGGCCTTGACGATAGGCCCGCTGGAGGCCGGGTCGGCCTCGGGCTTGGACGGCGTGGCCGGCGCCACCATCCCCACGCCTTTGAGGAACTCGCCGATTTCGTTGTGCTCGCCGTAGCAGCGGTCGATGGTCAGCTTGATGTCTTCCTCGGGGGCGGCCAGCACCTCCACGCTGAGGCGCGTCAGGGCGGCCAGGGCGCTCTGGGCCAGGATATCGTCGGTGGTGTCCATGGCCACGCGCAGGCAGTTATCGATGATGTCCAGGGGCATTACCTTGTACTTGCGCGCTATCTGCTCCGGTATCAGCCGCATTACCTCGGGCTGAATCTGGCAGGTGTTGAGGTCCAGACCGGCGATATCGCTGTTCTCCGTCTTGGCCATGGTACCACCTAAATTTACTTAACTGATATTACTAAATCCTTCATATATAGCTTGCTTCAAAATTCGCCGTTTGTCTTGATGCCTTTCCCTATAAATATGTTCTATGAGGGATGCTCCCCGCAACCACGCCCCGCCCGGTAGTTCTTTCCCACCCGGCCCGCCCTGTGGCATCCTGCCACTACTCGGTGGGGTTAAATCCTTCTCACTCTCCCTTTACGAAAGGGAGACGATAGCCTTTTTCTTAAGGATTACCACCGGCAACCCATTCATTTGTCCCCCTTTGTAAAGGGGGATTAAAGGAGGATTTTGGAGGGGTAAAGGAGTGGGGCAAACCTACGGGCTAAGCGGCGAATGCCGCGAGGGCAGTTTACCCACCGGAGCTTTAGCGTAGGCGGGGTTTAGGTGGGAATAGATAACACCGAGGGGGAGGAGGAGAACAAATAAAAGCAGAGAGTAAAATACTTGGGCTAAATAATGTTTATGTCAAATGAACTGCTTTAGCGGCTCCCGGCCAGGACGCGCTCTTCAGTGTGGTGGGGGGTCTTGATGGACTGGCTGATGTTATCCAGCAGGCTGTCCCCGCTGCCGAATCCCAGCATCTCCTCGATTTTCTCGATGGACTCCAGCAGCAGTTGGCCGTCCCGGCTGACGCGGTAGACGCCGGAGGGGTACTTCTCCGCCGTCCAGAGGAGAAAACCGCGCTCCACGAGGTAGTCCAGGTACTTGTTCAGTTGGGTATAGCTCATGCCGGCGCGGTACATTATCTGGGTACGGCTGGCCTCCTTCATGCGGAGGATATCGGCCACTACCTCGATGTTGGAGCGTCGGCTGTTCATAGCAATATTTCCTTTAAGGTCAGATTATCCGGGACTTTAGCCCCTACCCGCCGGTGTCGTCGTCGGGGATATCGCCGCCCTCCACGGCCACGTTCCTGCCCTTGAGGTAGCGGCGCAGGATGGCGCGGATGCGGGCCACGAACTCGCGGCGGCTCATCACCCGCCGCAGGTAGGCGTCGGCGCCCCAGCGGACGGCGCGGTTCCAGGCCTCTTCGCCGGGGTCGGAGCCGAGCAAAATGATGGGCACCTGGGAGCGTTCGCGGACGCGGGCGCACAGCTGCTGGCTTTCCGGCATGGCCTCGTCGAGGATGACCAGGCTTACCTCGTCCACGGCGGCCAGTATCTCGTCCTCTTTAAGCGCCGCCGTCACTTCAAATCCGCCGATGCCCAGCACCTCGGTAAGCTCTTTAGAAGATTCGGGGTCGGTATCGGCCAGGAGCACCCCGGCCAGCTTGACGGCCGCCGCCTGTTTCGGCGGGGCGGCTTCGGTGGCCGGTGGGATATTCTGCTTGACCCGCAGCGCCAGCGCCAGCAGCAGCAGCAGGGTCTTCCAGCCGCGTCTGGCCAGCTCGCTGGTCTCGCCTATCTCCGTTTTGCTGAGGTAATTGCCGCCGTATCGACTCATTTTTTTACTGCGATTCCCCGGGCCGCGAGGTGGGGCCGGATTCTTCCGGCTCTCCATGAGACCCACGATTATCTTGTCATATCTTAATATACATCTCGGTTCCCAAAATGCCCAGCGGTGGGAAAAAAAATGCCTATCTGATGGATAAGTATCCCCGTACTATCGCCGGAGAGGGGCGGGGCGAAGGAGGGGATAAAAGGAAAACGGGCCTGAAACAGGCCCGTCTGATAACGTGAAATACTATATTGTAATCCGGCTAATGCACGCCGACGAACTTGTAGCCGATGCCGCGGGCATTGGCGATAATTTTGGGGCAATCCGAGTTATCGCCCAGCTTCTGGCGCAGGCGGTAGACATACTTATTGACGTAGTCCTCGTTGCCCTCGTACTCCTGCCCCCAGACGCGCCCCAGCAGGGTATCGTAGCTCAGCACCCGTCCGGCGTTGCGCGCCAGCACGGTCAGCAGGCGCCACTCCGTGGGCGTCAGCTCCACCCGCTCGTCGCTTTGGGTAATCTCCCGCCCGGCGAAATCGATGGTAACATCGCCGACGGTAATCGGCGGCTCGCCGCCGCCGGGCTCGACCGTCCGCCCCCGCCGCACCACCGCCTTGACCCGCGCCAGCAGCTCGATGTGGCTGAACGGCTTGACGACGTAGTCGTCGGCGCCCGATTCCAGTCCCTTGACCTTGGAGACCTCCTCGTCGCGGACAGTGAGAATCATCACGGGGACATCGCTGAAGAGGCGGATGTCCTTGAGGACGTCCAGGCCGTCCATGTCGGGCAGCCCCAGGTCGAGGATGACCAGGTCGGGGGCCTCGGTCTCCACCAGGCCGATGGCTTCCTGGCCGGACGCGGTGGTGAGCACGGTCGCCCCCGGCCAGCGCAGCTTAAAGCATAATTTTAGAGTTTCGACGACGTCGGGAGTGTCTTCGACGATTAGTACCTTCATTCTCCTCCTCCATCAATACCATCGGTCGGCTGGGCCGCCCGTCCCGGGGGCAGACGCAGCGCGAAGGTATTGCCGTACCCCGGCTGGCTCTCCAATCTGAGTCGCCCGCCGTAGGTCTCCGCCAGCAGCTTGGCGACGGCCACCCGGAAGCGTTGCCGGGGCAGCCACCGGGTATCCACGTCCAGCCAGTGGGCTGGCTCCAGTAGCTCGCGGTGCCGCTCGCCGGGGATGGGCGGGGCGCCGTCGCTCACTTTGATGACGACGGAATCTTCCGCCGCCTTGGCCTGCAGGCCAATCTCGCCGGAAGTGGGCGTGGTCTCGACGGCATTGGTGAGCAGGTTGATGATAATCTGTTTAAGTTGGCCCTGCCCCATGGCGACGCCGGGCAGGGAGCGGGGGCATTGCAGGGTCAATTGCTGCTGTCTTTTAGCGGCCAGCGGCTTCACCTGCGCCGCGGCCTCGCGCAGCACCGGGCCCACGGCAATGTAGTCCTCCGGGGCCGGTAAGGGCCTCCGGCGCGCCCGGACGATGTTGGGCAGCTCGGCGATGGTGGCGTCCAGGTTGGCCACCGAATCGGCCAGGTTTTGCACCAGCCGCAGTTTCAGCTCGTCGGCGTCGTCGGTCTCCTCCTTGAGGAGGCCCGCCGAGCTGACGATGGTGGTGAGGCTGGTCTTGAGCTCGTGAACGAGCAGGTCGACAAAATTGTTCCAGGCGGCGTCCTGCCGCTGCGTGGTCTCGGTCTCGCGGCGGAGCCGCTTGGCCTGTACCGCCAGGGAGAGCAGGCCCGCCAGGTACTGCAGGCCGGGCAGCTGCTTGCCGGGGTCGGTTTTAGTCAGGTTGGCGACGATAAGCACGCCGCTGACCTGCGGGCCGTCCATGAGGGGCAGCCAGATAACGGCGACGGCCCGGCCGGGGCAGCCCAGCTGGCGGCAGACCTCGGCGGGGGGCTCGTTTTCGACGACGGTCATGGCGCGGACGAGGAGGTCGTAGCGCGACTTGTAGCGCGGCGAGGCCAGGTCTTCGCCGTCGCCGGTCTCACCGGCCAGCGACACCCGGGCCCAGTCCACCACGTGGGATTTCACCAGCTCGGCGGCAAAGGCATCGCCCAGGGTCTTGGCGTCGGGGCTGCGGACGACGATATCGGTGAGTCGGCTGAGCAGCGGCGGCCCGACGTGGGCGGCTATTTCGTCCAGGGCGCCGTAATGTAGTTTCATTAATTGACAGTCCGCCGGGTTCTTCCAGTTGAACCGTCTGCATGATAGCACAAAGGCGTCCCCGGAGGCATAAAAAAACGCTAAACATTTTATAAAAGTTTTGTAAAAAGAGACGAGGGGCCTTGGAGCCCCTCGTCAGACACGGGCAGACCTGCCCTGCTTATTGATGGGTACGGTTAGAAGCTGCGCCAGCCCCAGAAATTATTCCAGGCCCGGCCGAAACTAAAGTTCCACCAGCCGCGCTTCTGCGTGGTATACGTATAGCGGGAACAGCTACTGCAGCCGGAGCAGCCGTAAGACTTATTCCAGCTGGAGCAGTCATAGCCGCAGCCCCCGCTGTAGGAGCCGGAATAGGAGCAGCCGGAATAAGACGAGCCGGAGCAATCGGAGCCCTGCCAGCACTGGCCGCAGCTACCGCCGCCGCCGTTGCCGGAATCATCCTGGTCCTGGTCATCGCCGGTATTGCCGGTATCGCCGGTATCGCCGGTGTCGCCGGTATCGCCGGTATCGGTCTCTTCCACGTAGCCGTAGTTCAGTATCTCCACGGCGTTGAGGTCGAAACCGTCGGTGAAGTTGGGGTCGCTGCGCCCGGCGTTATCGTCCACAATCCGGATGTAGTCCGCCCAGCCGCCGAGGTCGTCGAGCTCGCCGGCGACGTCGAAGAAGAAGAGACAGGAGGACGACTGCCCGGTGATGTAATCGGGGTGGTAGCCCTGCTCGTAGGCGAAGGTGGCGTCGGTAGCCGTGTAGCCCAGGTACTTCCAGCCGTCCGGGTTGCCGTCGCCGTTGCGGTCGTTGGAGAGGTAGATAAAGGCGTCGTCCTGGGCGCCGAACTCGTGGATGACGAAATCGTAACCGGAGTTCTCGTCCCCGTCGATGATGACGCGGTCGGTGAACTTAAGAATTATCTCGCCGGCGGGGTCGGCCCCCAGCGAGACGAAATAGGCGTTGCCGTCCCCGGCGCCCTGCGTGGGGCCGCCCAGCGCCACCTCGGGGGCATCGGTATTGCCCCAGGTGCCCGGCGGGTTGGCCTTAACGTTGTCCCAGACGCCGCCCTGGGTGAAGCTGACGACTTCGTCGGCATAGGGGTCGTCCAGGTCGGCCAGGCCGGCGCCCATCATGGCGGCGAAGAGGGAAAGCAGCACCGCCGCGGTGATGAAAATTCGGCTCTTTACCTTTTGGTTCACGGTAGATACCTCCGGCTGCCGGCCGGATAATCTCGGCCGACTCACCTGAAAAGGAGTCTACCACGCCGGTAAAGACGGGGTGAAGGAACGATGATATAGAAATAGCGTCTGTAAACGCCGCCGCGGCGGCCGGCGCTACCCGAAAAACAGGCGCGCGGGGCTATACCCCCGCGCCGGTTACGGCGTAACCGTTATATTTACCGTGGCCACGTTGGAATCCAGCAGGCCGTCGTTGGCGGTGTAGGTGAAGCTGTCCGGGCCGGTGTAGCCCTCGTAAGGCGTGTAGGTCACCGTGCCGTCCGGGTTGAGGACGGCCTGGCCCCAGGCGGGCTGCGTCAGGTTGGTTACCGCCAGCGTGTAGCCGTCGGGGTCGCTGTCGTTGGCCAGCACGCTGACGACCACGTTGCCGTTCTCGGCCACGTTGGCGGTGTCGTTCACGGCCACCGGCGGCTGGTTCGGCGAGGCCATCAGTTTGATGAGGCAGGGATACATGCCGTTGAAGCTGTCGAACTCCAGGTAATCGATGGTGCTGTTGCCTATCTGGCCGTCGCCGGCGATGGTCATCGTCCTCAGGAAGCCGTCGTTATCGGGGCCCTGGTAGGCAATGGCGTAGACATCATTGTAGACCTGGGCGATGCTGGGCGCCAGGCCCTGGGTGCCGTCGAAGACCAGAGTATCGATGATGCTGTCGGTTATCTGGCCGCTCGGGGCAATCGCCACGGTGCGCAGGTAGCCCTGGATGCCGCGCTGGTAGGCGATGGCGTAAATGGTATCCGTAACGGCGATGACGTTGGGCATGCGGCCGTCGCTGCCGTCGAACTCCAGGTAGTCAATGCCGCTGTCGCCTATCTGGCCGTCCGGGGTGATGGACAGCGTGGCCACAAAGCCGTCGTCGTTATAGCCGCGGTAGGCCACGGCGAAGATATTGCCGCTGATGTGGAAGATATCGGGCTCCCAGCCGACGGAGGCATCGAAGTTGAAGCTATCGATATAGCTGCCGCCTATCTGGCCGTCGCTGGCAATCGTCACGGTGCGGACGTAGCCCGGGTCGGTATAGTAGCCGTCGCGGGTGTAGGCGATAGCGTAGATATCGCCGCTGACGTGGACGATATCCGGCATCTGCCCGTCGCTGCCGTCGAACTCCAGCGTGTCGATGACGCTATCGGTTATCTGGCCGTTGGCGGCAATGCTCACCGTCTTCAGGTAGCCGTCGTATTCGGCGCCCTGGTAGGCAATGGCGTAGATATTGCCGGAGACATGGATAATATCGGGCAGATAGCCCTGGTAACTGTCGTAGACGAGGTTATCGATGGTGGTGCTGCGGATATCGCCGTCGATGACAATCTCCACGGTGCGCAGGTAGCCCTGGCCGCTGTGCTGGTAGGCGATGGCATAGATGTTGCCGCCCACGTGGATGATATCCGGCCTCTGGCCGTCGCTGGAGTCGAATTCCAGCGTATCGATGACGGCGTTGCCAATCTGGCCGTCGTTGGCGATGTCCACCGTCCTCACAAAGCCGTCGTCGTTATAGCCCTGGTAGGCCACGGCGTAGGTGGTTATCGGCACCACGGTGATGTAGTCCGTCTTGGTCTCGGTATCGCTGTCGCTGTCGGCCTCGGTCACCGTCAGGCTTACCGTGTAGACCCCGGCGGCGGTGTAGACGTGCGTGGGGTTCGGCTCGTCGGAGGTGGTCTCGTCGCCGAAGTGCCACAGCCATTCCACGATGCCGTCGTCCGAGGTGCTCTGATCGGTGAAGACCACCGTCAGCGGCGTGTAGCCGGTCGTCGGCACGCCGGTGAAGGCGGCCGTGGGGGCGGTATCTTCCACGGTGATGTAGTCCGTCTTGGTCTCGGTATCGCTGTCGGTATCGGCCTCGGTCACCGTCAGACTTACCGTGTAGGTGCCTTCGGCGGTATAGACGTGCGTCGGGTTCGGCTCCTCGCTGGTGGTCTCGTCGCCGAAGTCCCACAGCCAGGAGACGATGCCCTGGGACGAGGCGGACATATCGGTGAAGACCACCGTCAGCGGCTCGCTGCCCGAGGTGGGCGCCCCGCTGAAGTCGGCGAAGGGCACGCCCTCCGGCAGGACGGTGATGTAGTTCGTCTTGGTCTCGGTATCTTCGTCGCTGTCGTCCTCGGTCACCGTCAGGCTCACCGTGTAGGTGCCCTCGGTGGCATAGACGTGGGTCGGGTTCGGCTCGTCCGAGGTGGTCTCGTCGCCGAAGTCCCACAGCCAGGAGACGATGGTATCGTTGGTGGTGCTCTGGTCGGTAAAGTCCACCGTCAGCGGCGCGTAGCCGGACGTCGGCGCGGCGGTGAAGGCCGCCGTGGGGCCGGTATTGCCGCTGACGTTGATATAGCCGGTGCGGGTCTTGGCGTTGGAGTCCCCGTCCAGCTCGGCCACGGTCAGGGTTACCGTGTAGACGCCGGCCTCGTCGTAGACGACGATGGGGTTTTTCATCCCGCTGATTTGCCCGTTGCCGAAGTCCCAGCTCCACATGACGATGCCGTCGTCCGAGGTGCTCTGGTCGGTAAAGACCACCGTCAGGGACGCCGGGCCGGAAGTCGGCGAGGCGACAAAGTTGGCCGTGGGGCCGGTATCGACGAGGACGACGCTGCCATCGTTTACCAGCACCGTCTTCGTCTCGCCGTCGCTGTCTTCGTCCTCTTCGGTTACCATCAGGATAACCGTATAGGCGCCCGCCCCCTCGAAGATGTGGGTCGGGTTCGGCTCGCTGCTGAAGCCGCCGTCGCCGAAGCTCCACTCCCAGTCCACGATGCCCTCGTCGGAGGTGCTCTGGTCGGTAAAGGCGACGGTGATATAATCATCCTCGGCGCTGACGAACGCGGCGGTGTAATCGGCGATGGGGTAAGAGTTCAGCACCAGCCGCGAGGGATAGCGGATGGTATCGTAGGCCAGCCACATCGCCGAAGAAGTCGGCGGGACGAGCACGATGAGGTCGAGGGTATGGCCGGCGGGTACGGTGTAGTCCACGCTCTCGATGACCACCTTGCGCTCCACCCAGTCGGCCTCCTCCGGCTGCCAGGGGTCAAGCTCCAGGGTGCCGTAGCCGATATCGGCGTAGCCGGCTTCGCTCAGGTCGCGCAGGTAGGCGACGATGGCACCGGGTTCGGTGCGGTCAAAATACTGCGTGGCCGACCATAAAATAGCGGTAACGTTGCCCTCCAGATGCAGGTCTTCCTCCAGGGGCAGCTGCCAGTTCTGGTACATGGTGAGGTCGGCGGTCGCCTCGGCGGGCAGTATCAGCCGGCCCAGGTCGGTGTCATAATTAGTATCGTAATTATAGAGCGTCGCCGCCGAGGGCGGGTACATGTTCATGAGCAGGTTGGCCTGGGCCTCCCGGTCCCCGGTGGGCGGGGTGGGGCTGTTGTGCAGGTAGATAACGTCCGGGGAGAGCTGGCCGGAGAAGATAACGAAGGGGCCGTCCATGCCGGTGGTGGGCTCGATGGTGCCGCTCACCTCCACGGACGAGCCGGTATAATCGTCGGGAATGCAGACCTGGATGCGGATGCCGTCGTAAGGGGCGGCGGCGCTGCCCTGCGCCAGGGCGTCGGCGGTGAACTTCCATTGTTCGTAGCTGGCGGCGACGACGTCGTTAATCACGCCGCTGCCGGTCACCCAGAGCGTCGCCCCGTAGGGGTAGTCCAGGGTGAGCAGGGTCTTGGTGTTCACGGTGGCGTGGTTGATTATGGGCAGATGGATGAGAAAGCAATCTCCGGGGTCGACCTCGGCGATGACCCGGAAGGATACCTTATCAATGTCCAGCGATACGAAGACATTCTGGTCGGGAGCGAGGCACTCCACCCAGGGCTCTTCAAGCTGGAGCGGGGGCGCTACGTCCACGGAGACATCGCCGCCCAGATAACCGGAAAGGACGGTGCCCGAAGCGGCACCGCCACCGGCGATGATGAGGGTTAACGCTATGATTAACCAGAACCTGCCGCGTCTCAAGATGACTGCCTCCTAATGAGCCAGTCGACTTGCCGGTTCGGGCACCCGGCCAGATTGGGTCGACTGGGTTCGCGATGTACCGATAGCTTCGCTGATATTATCGATTGACTGGGAACCCTCCCCGAAGGAGAGCACTTCCTCTATCTTTTCAATCGAACCGAGCAGCTCTCGACCCTTGCCGGTGACAAAATAGGTCCCGCCGGGATACCCGCCTTTTTCCAGGTTCAGGAAGTCGCGGTCCAGGAGATAATCAAGGTATTTCTGCAGCTGGCTGTAGCTCATCGCGGCGCGGTACATTATCTGGGTCTTAGAAGCCCGCCCCATCCTGAGGATATCGGCGATAATCTCGATGTTAGAACGTCTGCTGTTCATGAGCTTGCACCTGCCTTATCTGTTATCTCAATCCTTTATCTTTGCTTCGGTGCCGGTATCCCCGGCTATGTCCCGCTAAGTCTGGCTTTATTCCAGCTAGTTTTACTATAAGTTACTTATCTTATCCAACAAAGTATTGCTGTTCTAGAACTGTGGTCTAGAGGTCGAGGAGGCGCCGGAACTCGGTGGAAAAGCGCTCCTTATCCCCCTCGGAGAGGGGCTCGCCGAGGAGGTGGCGGCCGTAGGTGGTGAAGAAGTTGAGGAACTCGCGCTGGATGGCCTCCATGCTCTTGCGGAACTCGGTGAACTCCTCCCTGGTAACGTAGCCTCCGGCGGCGGTTTCGGGGACGGTCTCGGGGGCGGCCTCGGCGACGGCTTCGGTCTCGGCCGCCAGCATCTCCGGCTCCATCTCGGCCATGGTCGCCTGCACGCAGCGGGTGATGAACTCCACGCGGCCGAGGATACCGCGGTTACGGTCTATCTTCTGGATGAGTCCCTGGTCGATAACTACCATTTTCCTATCGGTCATCTTCCACCTCTCAACGCGGGGAAATTTGCGTCTGCAGCAGGTCCTCGACGGTCTCGATGCGCCGCAGCAGCTCCAGCCCCAGCCGGGTGGGCCGGTAGACGGTGCTGCGCCGGCCATCGCCCGGGGTCTCCAGGAAGCCGGCCTTGAGCAGAAAGCTCAGGTAGCGCTCCGTCTGGCCGTGGTCCAGGCCCACCTCGTACTTGATGCGGGTCTTGCCCACCTCGCCCAGGGTCAGGATATCGGCGATAATCTCGGTAGAGTCGCGGGTCGCTTTCACGGCGGCCAGCGGCTCGGGCCGGGCGGCGCTGCTGCGGGCACGTCCTGCCGTCGGCGCGGGGCCGGATTTAGCGGTCAGCTGCTGGCGGATGGCCTCCGCCAGGAACCGGGTAATATCAACGTCCTTGCTGGCGAGTACCTCGGCCAGGAGCTGTTCTATCTCGTTACCGGCGGCGGCCGGGCTGTGGCGTGTCATGCGTCGTCTCGTAATCATCCTCACTCACTCCGTTACCATGGTGTCCGGCACCCGGTTATTTGGCCACCTGCTTGATGTAGCCCGTAATGCTGCCGTAGCCGACCACGTTATCGGCCACTTTCACCAGGATATCAATACCGCTGATACCCGGCGGCAGCTCGGCCTTCATCGTCGCCAGGATGAGCAGCATGTCGTCTATCTTGTCCAGGGTCTCCGGCGCGCCGGGGGTCATCGCCTCCAGCTCCAGGGCCTGCACCATAACCTCTTCGGCCATCATGAGCAGGTCGGTAAGACCGAACCAGTCCAGCTGGGCGCCCAGCGCCCACAGCCCCGTCTTGATATCCACCATCATCAGGTCAAAGTCTTCCTGGATGGTGAGACCCTTTAAAACATTGAGCTTTTCCTCCAGCGTCTCGATGGCCACCAGGAGGGCCGGATGCACTGCTTCCGTCCCCAGGGTGGCCTGGGCCTTAACGTGGAAACGCCAGGTAAGCGGCCCGGCGCTGGTGACATTGCGCACGTAAGACCCCGGCTTTTCCTGCACCGCCACGGACAGCCCGGTGGGGACCTGCAGCGTCAGCTCGGCGACGAGGTCGTTCTTGCTGTTGTTACCGATGGGTACGGTAAAGATATAGTAATCGCCCGTATTGACCTGGGCGGCGGCGCTGAAGCCGGTGTTGTCGTCGCTGACCGAGCTGAACCAGGAATCCACCGGCGTCCGGATGATGGGCTCGCCCACGCTGATGGCCTGGCCTATAGCCAGCGGCAGCTCGCCCTGAACCACACCCGAAAGCGAAGGCGCCACGGCCCCCGCCGCGGCGGCAACCAGCAGCAATACCAGCGGCCAGGTTCGCAGCCGCCTCCCGCAGATTCTTATCTTACCCATTGCTTCGCCCTCCCGGTCATTTGCCTTTTCTTAACTAATCTACCCTTAAGTTACCTTAACCTCCGGCCACTTCCAGAGGCTTTCTCTCCCCCCGTCAGGCCCGCCGGGGGAGATGTTCTACCCGTTGTTTCCAGTTTAGCAGGATACGCGGGCGGGAAAAGTTCCAGAGTTCTAGAAATGAGTTCTACAGGTTATCTCCCGGAGGCTGCCCTCCCCCGGCCTAAAAAGAAAAGGTAACTAATTTCTAGAAAATTCATCTGGAGGAAAAGGTGGAAAGAGTGAGGAAAGTGGAGGTTGATTGAAATTGACAATATCCCCCGTTTCGCTAAACTGGACTAGAGGTAGCAGCGTTGGTAAAAACAACGCAACCAAGGTAAACCCAAATATCATAGGAGGTATCAAGGTGAAAAAGATTTTATTCCTGATTGTCATCGGCGCGCTGGTAGCCCCCCTCGTCATCGCCGGCTCCGGTATCACCCACATCTTCAGCTCTGCCGATGTCACCGGCGGCTGGCTGGAGTACAGCCAGACCAACTACTGGGGTAGCGACCTCGACCAGGGAGTACCGCCCGGCACCATCGCCGCCAGCACCAATCTGGGCGTTATCAACCTGGGTGACAGCGTGGTAACTTCCCACGTCGTCGCCGATGACGCTACGGTCTTTTCGGGCGGCTTCAAGGTACCCAACGTTCGCGTGTGGAACACCGTCGACGTTGACCCGCTGGTATGCCCGACTCAGGGTGGTGGCAACGGCGGCGGCAATATCGACCCCTATAAGACCGAATCCATCGGCTGGGGTTCCACCGGCGAGGCCTATCTCAAGACCGCTACCTACACCGAAGACAACCATGAATTATCGGTATTATCCGTCTACGGTAAGGGCGGGGCTACCGGTTCATGGAATACCGCCGGTCTACAGGTCAACTCGGACGAAGGCTTCTACGAGTGGAGCTACGCCGCCCTGGGCGATTTCTGCGAGAACGTGGACAAGGTGCCGCCCACCCCCGAGCCGCCGATGCCCCCCATCCCGCCGAGACCGGACTGCACCAACGGCTTTTGCCCCTAGGGGGTAGCCGGATGCAATACCTGGACGGGGTTAGCAACAACAACTTCTCATACCAGCGCTGCTACCCCCAATAACCCCGCCAGGCAACGGAGATAAAAATGAAGAAACACCAATGGCTTACCAGGACAATAGCGGTGATACTGCTGGGCCTGCTCGTCTGTACAGGCGCCGGCTACGCCACGGAATACTACCAGGGGCGCGGCAACCTGGAGATTATCTCCGAGTTCAACGGCTTCGACTCGATGTATACCGCTATCATCATGAGCAACGGCGATATCAACGCCAGCCAGACCCAGAACCCGGACGGCAGCACCAGCGTCGACATCTCCGCCGAAGGCACCTATAACTCCATCCGCGAGATGACGACCTGGGCCAATACCCCCGTCTCCGTCACGGGCACCACCGAAAGCGCCGACGTGATGAACACAGACGAGCTGAAGGGAACGGGCCTGGGCACGTTCATCCACAATGCCGTCGCCAACGAGAAGCTGGAGCGACACGAAATCATTTTCCTGCACAACGGTTACCAGTAAGCAACTCAAGCCAAGCGCCGGGGGTTTGGCATTAACCCGGCGATGCGGTATCATAGAAAGTACCGCGGTCAAGTAAAATATGGTAAGCAAGCAGGAGGGAGGTTGTTCCCTCCTGCTCCGGTATCCCGAAAGGAGGCTAGCCATGAAACGAAAGCTGAACCTGAGACGTGTCCTGGCCGTGGTGGGCATCCTGACCGTCGCCGCGCTCCTGGTGGTCGCCGGCAGCGGCTGCGCCGGCTGGGGCTGGGGCTGGGGTTGGGGCTATGGTGGTGGTTGTAGCTACGGCGGCGGTTGGGGCCATGGCGGCGGTTGCGGCTATGGCGGCGGTTGCGGCTATGGCTGCGGCAATAACGGCTGCGGCAATAACGGCTGCGGTAATGACTGCTACCCCGATATCGAGCCGCCGGAGCGCCCGGACTGCGATTTTTGCGGCGGCACTTCGGTAACGTCATCGGCCACTTTGCCAACTCTCCCCGCGGCAGCCGCCGGCTCCAACCTGTGGCCGGCCACGCCACCGGCCATCCAGACACCATCCTTCGGTTACGAGAGGCCCACCCTGCCCGCCATCCCCGGCATACAATGAAACACGGCGCTGCATGGCGCGGGGCTCCATTAAAACGGAACTCTTGAAACATGCGAACCCGGATAAACCGCAAGATAATAGTTCGGGCGGTGGCCCTGGGCCTGCTGGCCTGGCTGCTGGCAGGCTCGCTGGCGTTGTTCGGGTGCCAGCAGGTGCCCCTGGAGGAAGATTACCTCGCCGCCTACGAGGAGCTGGTGGCCGCCACCACGGCGGACTTTCAGGTATCCGTCAGCGGCTCGGTAACCGGCTGGGAAGGCCGCGAGCCGGTGCTGACCGTCTTCCTGACGGTCACCAATCCTAACAGTTTCCCCCGCGCCTTCCGCTCGATACGGGTGGAGCTTTACGGCGAGGACGGCCGCCAGCTGGGGGCGCGCAGTTGGACGACGCAGCGCTCCCCCTTCATCGTCGGCTCCGGTAGCTCCGTGCCGATGGGCATCGCCTTCACCGGCCTCGATACCTGGCAAACGGCCCGGGCCTACTTTTCCGGCCTGACCTCGCCGGGCTACGACGAAGTCCACCAGGGCCTGCAGGCCGTGATGACCGAGCCGCTCAGCGACGGCGACGAGCTGGCGGCCAGCGTTACCGTGCAGAACGCCGGCAGCCTTACCGCCACCGACGTGACCGTCCTGGTGGGGGGCTACGACGCCTCCGGCGACCTGGTGGCCTGGGCGGTGGGCCAGCAGCAGTGGCGCAACCTGGCCGCCGGCAATACCGCCACCTTCACCACCGACCCCTTCCTGGGGGATATCGACCAGGTAACCACGGTTCAGGCTTTCCTTTCCGCCTACAACGGGTAAACAAAAAGGGCACGTTCCGGGCGCTATCATCAGCGCCAACGTGCCCTAAGTGCTGGCCGGAAACGGCCGGCCGTTCCCGTCCTCCTTTTAAATGTCTCTCATCTGGCGAAGGCGTTTCCTCATCTGTTCCAGGTCCTCGGTCCCCCGGCTCCGGCCCAGTTCCAGACCGAAGCTGATGTAGAAATCGAGGAACGTCCCCAGCAGCTCGGTGATGCCGCGGCGGAATTCCTCAAACTCGTCCCGGGTGGCAAAGCCCGGCTCCTCGCGGCGGGGCGGGGGGGTTGGTTCCACCGGGCGTTTTTCCTGCTTCTCGCGCTCCTCGGCCAGGAATTGCTCCAGGCAACGTTCGATGCAGAAGTCGATGAACTCGGCCCGGTTCAACTCGCCGCGGCTCTCGTCAATCTTGCTTATCAGACCCTGGTTCAAGACCAGCACACCTCTCTTGTCGGCCATCATATCCCTCCTGTATAGAATATTATTTTAAGCTAAACGGACGGCCCGGCAACACCGGCTATCGTCCTACTATTCCAGCCTATAACAAGCCAAAGGCGTAATCAAGGAAGCCTATTCTAGAGGTTTGCTAAGTTTGAAACATCTGCCGTTGACTTATGGTAGGGCGCCCCCTGTCCCACGCCCCGGTAAAAAAATTACCCGGCGCCGGGCCGGCGTCGGGTAGGTCTTTGGCCATCTGGCAAATAATGTTTTTCAGGTCTTCGGGCGCAGCCCTCTCCACTAAGTTTCGGCCTGGTGCGGCTAGGGATTGTTCCGGGGCGAGGCCGCCGCTTCGCGGTGCCTCCCCGCCGGGCCGTAATGCGGCCAGTGGCGGGCCGCCTCCAGCACGCGCCGCACCGATGCCATCGGGATGCGCCGGTCCTGCCGCGGGCCGATGCGGTAGGACTCCAGCACGTTGCTGTCGGCCCACATGCGCACCGTGCTCTCGTGCACGCCCAGCAGCCGGGCCACGTGCCGCACCGCCAGCATCTGGTTGTAGTTATCGCCCCCGGCGGACTCCGGCGCCGGGATTACGTCGCCGTTTCTCTCTTCTGTCTGCATAATCGTCTCCCCCGCACGTTTCCGGGTCTCTCTCCCTTATGATAACCATGTGCCCGCCGCGGCGTGAAGGAAGCATTTTCTAGACAATTATTCTCCGGTCTTCTTCTAGAAGCATCTTCCACAACCTTATTCTAGAGAATTGTTCCACAGGAAACCGCAGGAAACCGGGGATAAGGGCACTTACGTGTAATTGACGCCCCACCGCCCAGCCCCGATACTGGATATTGAAAAACCCGTTGCCACCGGAATACCTCAAGCAGGAGATAAATATGTACCGCAAAATATGTATCCTGGGCAAAAAGGCCATTCCCATCTGGCTGCTGGCCATGCTGCTGGTGGCCTGCGGCGCCGGCGCCGCCGTGGGCACGGTGCTGGCCGGCAAGGTCACCGGCGAGATACCGATAGCCGTGAGCCAGGCCCTGCTGACGCACGCCCCCGTCTGGCTGGCCGACGCCACCTTCGGCGCGGACTCCGGCCAGCCGCAGCAGGTCTACCAGCACGCCGAGTGGGTCTACGCGCCCAACCGCTCCTTCGGCGCCGTGGCCGACGACAACACCGCCTTCCAGGCGGCCGCCGAGCTGGCCGTGGGCGACTGGGCGGCCTTTAACCTGCCGCTGAAGAACGCCAGCGAGAACGGGCTCATCGGCCTGCTGACGCTGGACGTCCCCGCGTGCCTGGAGGTGGAGGTCTACGCCGACGCCGATACCATCGCCGCCCCGCACCCGCTCGACCTGGCCGGCGAGAGCCCCGATCCCGCCACCAACGTCACCGAGGTGGTGCGCGTGGGCATGAACACCTGGAAGATTAAGCTGAGCCCCAACGCCGAGTACGACCTGATTACCGACGTGCTGACAGTGGTCATCAGCGTGGACGACGACTGCGCCCCCGGCTACTACACCATCAGCGGCACCCTGCGACAGATACCTTATTAATATAAGGTAGGCAGGAAAGGAGAAAACGATGAATCCCAACGACCCGACGCAGCGCCCCGAAGCGGAAAATAACCCGGCCCGCCCGGCGCCAACCGACCCGCTCGACACGCTCTGGCCGCCGGAGGGTGAGTACCTCACCCAGGCGGAGATGGCCGACTTCCTGGATACCCTGGCCGAGCTGCTGCACCGCATGGTGGAAATCTGCACCGCTCTGGCCAAAGGCACCACCCAGAACCAGAATAACTAGCTTGCTCTAAGTGGGTGCCCTGTTTACCTCCTTTCAGGGCACCCACTTACCCGGACGGCCCGCCGCCGGGCCCGACCCCGCACCCGATGAAAGGACGCTATGAGTATATCCCGGCGTAAGCCCCTCTGGATAGCCACCGCCCCGGCCCAGGTAGCCTTCTGGCTGGGCGCCCTGCTCCTCTACGGCCTGGGCGACCTGCTGACCACGACCGCCGTCCTGGCCGCCGGCGGGCGCGAGCTCAACCCCCTGCTGGCCGCGGCCGCCCTCACCTTCGGCGGCGGTCTAATGGGGCCGGTCATCATCAAGATAGTCACCCTCGGCGGCCTGGCAATCATCTACCTCACCCGGTGCGCCAGCCACCGCTGGGCCATCCCCCTGCTGCTCACCGTGGCCGGCCTGGCGCTGGTGCTCAACAACCTTTTTGCCGGCGCCACCCTCTAACCCGCCCCTGATATTACCTACCGGAAGTTACACTTACCCACCGTAACCTACCCGTTATTACAGAGCAGTCGTCTAGAATACCGCCGCTAGTTACCCCACCCCACGCCCTCTATAATGCCCAGTAGACACTAATATAAAAAGGAGGAGAGCAATATGTCGAAAAGTGTCAAAATACTGGGCAAGAAAGCCATCCCCGTATGGGTGCTGGTGATTGCGCTCGTCGCCACCGGCGCGGGTGCTGCCGCCGGCACGGTACTGGCCGGCAAGGTTACCGGCGAGATACCCATTGCCGTCAGCCAGGCCATCCTGACCGACGCCCCAATATGGACTACCATTCTCGAGGAGCCCACCGTCCAGCCGCAGCAGGTCTACATGCACTACGACTGGGTATACGTACCGCTCCGCAACTTCGGTGCCGTGGCCGATGACAACACCGGCTTCCAGGCGGCCGCCGAGATGGCCGTTGGCGACTGGGCAGCCTTCAACCTGCCGCTCAAGAACGCCAGCCAGAACGACCTGATTGCCCTGGTCACCCTCAGTGTCCCCGAGTGCCTTGAGGTTGAAGTCTATGCACCCGCCGCCAGTGTCAACATAGGCGACGTGGTCCGCATTGGCCTCAACACCTGGAAGGTACAGGTTCTTGCTGATGCTGAGTACGACCCGATCTTGGACTGCCTGATGTTCGTCATCAGCGTTGATGACACCTGCGCCCCCGGCTACTACACCATCAGCGGCGAAATCAACCAGATTCCTTACTAGTAACTCATTCGCTTGAAAACAAGCTGGTAACGGGGCGGGGGTGCCCATCCCCCGCCCCCGGATTACCGGGGCGGGAAGCCTTCCGCCCGAACGCACACTACCTGGCAAGCCCGGTGGCTGTTAATTCGGCCCCGGGCTTCCTCCTTTTCTCCACCACATATAGCTCCCCGAAGTCAGGCGCAGATAACACCTGCTTTAAGTTCTAGAGCGTCCGTCTAGAATACCGCCGCTAGTTACCCCCAGGCTCACCACCCTATAATGCTACACAGGGAAAGGCCCTGAATCTTGAAAAAGGAGGAAAGCAATATGTCGAAAAGTGTGAAGCTTCTGGGCAAGAAGGCCATCCCGGTATGGTTACTGGTGATCGCGCTCGTCGCCTGTGGCGCGGGTGCGGCCGCCGGTACGGTGCTGGCCGGCAAGGTAACCGGTGAAATCCCCATTGCCGTCAGCCAGGCCATCCTGACCGAGGCGCCCATCTGGAGTACCATTCTCGATGAGCCTACCACCCAGCCACAGCAGGTTAACCTGCACTACGATTGGGTATTCCTGCCGAACCGCTCCTTTGGCGCCGCAGCCGATGACAACACCGCCTTCCAGGCGGCCGCTGAAATGGCCGTCGGCGACTGGGCGGCCTTCAACCTGCCGCTGAAGAACGCCAGCGAAGTCGACCTGATTGCCCTGGTCACCCTCAGCGTCCCCGAGTGCCTCGAGGTTGAGATGTACGCACCCGCCCTCAGTGTCAACATAGGCGACGTGGTACGCATCGGCCTCAACACCTGGAAGGTAGAGGTTCTCGCCGACGCCGAGTACGACCCGACCGATGACTGCCTGATGGTCGTCATCAGCGTGGACGACACCTGCGCCCCCGGCTACTACACCATCAGCGGCGAAATCAACCAGATCCCTTACTAGTTACAACCAGTTAGTATCGGGGCAGGGGAAAGACCTCCCCTGCCCCGAAGGTACCCCCCGGCCTTTCCTTAAAATATAATACCTGTCCCAGACCCGGCCACTATGCAAATAGCGCCGGGTTTTCCCCTATAATCACGGCGCGGAGATTTGAAATGACCTTAACGAGATGGCACAGCATGGCCATCGCCTGGTTCCTGGCCCTGGTGGCCGGGCTCATCATCGGGGCGGCCTTTATGCTCAGCAGCCCGGCTACCACCAGATACTACATCACCGAGGTCAACGCGGATTCCCGCTATTACCAGACGGTGGCAGTCATCTACGAAGGTCTGGCCGAATACTACGATGCCAGCGACGCCACGGAGCTGGCCGCGGACTGCCGCGCCCAGGCCGATTATTACCATGCCGTGGCCGCCGGAGAACTCGCCCCGCCGGAAACGCCCACCGGGTCTACCCTGCCCTGAAGCCCCACCCGCGCCCCAGCCGGGCTAAGCCTGGAACTCGTTTCTATAACTTATTCCTATAACTTATTTATGGTGCCGGGCACCAGATTGCCGGCGCCCAAAAGAACGGGCGGGCAGCCTCAGGGCTGCCCGCCCGCGTGTTACTGGCTCTAGTAAGCCCGGGAGGTTACGGCGAGTATATCGTCGTACCTTCTTCGACGCTCACCGGCAGGGCGAACTCGTCGAAGGTCAGCGTCGACGTGCAGACGGCCGGTCCGGCGGAGGCGGCGCGGACGCCGACAGTGAACTGCATGGTCTGCCCGGCGTTCAGCGTGGAGGAGCCGTTGAAGGTTACCTGGTTGCCGGAGACGCTGTAGACCAGTGGCCCGCTGGCAGTGACGAAGGTGACCTGGGACGGTAAGGTTACCACCAGCTTCAGGTTGTGCGCATTAATCTCGCCCTGGTTCTTCACGGTTATCTGGTAGGTTGTCTGGCCGCCGACGGCCACCGGGTCGATGGTATCGGTTAGCTGCATGGTCATGCCGGGTTCACCCACCACGAGGCCCGTGGCCGAGGCCGAGGCGGAAACGCCCTCGGCGGTGGTAACGCTGGCCGGGTTGGTGAAGCTGCCGATGGCGTTACCCTGGCAGACCAACGATATCTGGCGCGTCTGGCCGACGCTGATGTTGGCAATCGTCCAGGTCAGCGTCCGTCCGCTGACGGTGGCCGCTGGGCTGGAGGACTGGTAGGTCAGGTTGGTCGGCAGCGTGTCGGTGACGACCACGTTGGTCAGGTCGGTCTCGCCGGTGTTCTCCACGGTGATGAAGAACGTGCCGTTGGTGCGCAGGTAGATAGTGGCCGGCCCGGTCTTGGTGATGTCGACATCGGGCACAAGCTCCCTCTTGATGGTAGTTACCACCGAAGCCGCCACCTGCGAGGCGTTATCGGCGACGGCCCGCGCCGTATTGGTGCAGCTGCCGACGACACTCGCCTTCAGGGTGATGGTAACGACCCTGCTGGTGCCGGCGGCCAGGTCGCCGATGTTCCAGGTGGCGGTGCTGCCGCTGACGGTGGCCGCCGGGCTGGAGGACTGGTAGGTCATGCAGCTCGGGATGAGGTCGGTTACCACGGTATTGTCGGCGTCGATGTTGCCGTTGTTGGTGACGGTGATGGTGTACTGGGCGTTATCGCCCTCGGTCACCTCGGCCGGGCCGGTCTTGGTGATGGCCAGGACGGCCTCGCCGTAGATTTCCGTGGTGGCTGTGTCCTCATCGCTGATGCCCTCGGCGCTGCTCACCCGGACAACGTCAGTCCAGGTGCCCGCCTGGGCGGCCTTGAAGCGGACGATGACAGTATAGGTCTTGGTCGGCGCCAGGCTGGCGGTATTCCAGGTAACGGTGCTGCCGCTCTGGGTGCCGGAGGGCGTCGAGCTTACGTAGGTCAAACCGGCCGGGAAGGTATCCACGATACTGAGCGAGGTAGCCGTCTCGTCGCCGGTGTTCTCAACGACGATGGTGTATTCGATGGTCTGGCCCAGCTCCTCGCGGTCGGGGCCGGTCTTGGTGATGGCCAGGGCCGGGGCCTGCCAGGTCTTCTTGACGTCGTGGTTGAACATCACGGAGCCGGTAGCGCCCAGCACTTCGATGCGGACGGTGTTCTCACCGCCGACGGCGGTTACCTGCTCCAGCGTGACCGAAGCCTTGCCGTTGGCATCGGTGGCGTTCTGCTCGTTATTGGTGCCGGACGATTTGAATCTGGCGTTGGGGTCGTCGTCCGTAATCGACCAGCGGACATCAATACCGGGCAGCGGCGTGCCGTCCACCTGGGAGACGGTCACTTCAAAGACGTGCTCGGTGCCAATCTTGTTGATGGCGTCCACCGGCCAGGTCACCTGGATATCCTCCCAGTGCTTGGTGGCGAAGACCTTGTGCTGGGACGCATCGGTGATGCCGGGTACGTAGGCAATAACATCGGTATCGCCGGGACGCGTGGCGGTAATCGTCAGCGTCGCTTGTCCGTGGGAGTCCGTCCGGGCGACGGCGCGGGTGTTGCTGACCTCAATGGAGTTACTGGCGTCAACGATGGTGCCCACCATGTCCGGGAAGAAGGGCAGTATCCACTGCACCTCGGTGCTGGCCACGGGGACGCCGCCGGCGTCCTTAACCGTGGCCGTAAAGGTGTGCTGCGTCTTTACCGGATTGTAGGCCTCTATGGGGGTAATCGTTACCGATGCCGGCACGGTTACCGCCGCGGCCCCCGTTACGCCCACACCGTTAGTCAGGGTCAAGCCGCTGGCCAGCCCGATTAGCGGAATCAGGCACAGCAAAATTATCCAGCGCGTCTTGTTCATGTGCAATCTCATTTTCCTACCTCCTGATAGTAGTTTGGAGACATATAAATACCGGGGCGCGCTGAGCGCGCCGCCAGTATTCCGCCAGGTCTCCTTTTCACCTTATCTGATTGTTAGCATTTGTCCCTAGGTTTGTCAATTTGACAAAACATCCATTGCTCACTATATCTATAACTTAGTTACAAACATATTTACTAGAATAAACGACCATACCCGCTAAAAAGTTAGCCAATTGGGGGCACACTACGGGCTAAGCCGCGGCGCTGAAATAGGTAATAAGGTTGGCCAGCGTCAGGTAAGTCCCCACCACGCAGAGGATAAGCGGTATCAGCCAGCCGTACTTCCAGACAAAGTAATAGGAGAAAAAGAACGCGACGCCCAGCACCAGCGTCTTCATGGCCACCAGTCCCCAGATATAGGCGCCGACCTCCCCGGCGGCCAGGACGGCGGTCAGGCTATCGGCTACGCCGAAGATGAGGATGGCCGCTACCCACAGGCCCACCGGCATGCCTATCCACAGGTCGGTGGCCGGCAGGACGGTCTCCGGCTCCGGCGCCGGCTCGTAGTAGCGCTGCCGGGGTCGGGGTTGCGGGCGCGGGCGCGGCTGCCAGCGCATCCGGTCAACGTAGCGGCGGATAAAGGCGGACCTGGATAAAAGGCGCAGGGCGCCGGTCACGTCCTCGTGATAGCGTTCCAGCTCCTCGTGAGTGACGCCGTCTCTCGGCCTGGTGACGGCCTCTCGCTGTCCAGTGACGGCATCCCTCGGCCTGGATAAAGTACTTACAGCCATACCCCGGTCACCTCCAAACGCTCCTCCGTTCTCCGAATACCTATCATAAACACTTTTTGGGAAAAAGGCAAGCCCCCGCGGGAAACTGCCCGCTAAACGAAGCTGGCGGGAGCGCATGGGAGTCGAACCCACCGAAGACACTCTTCATGCCCCCCAACGGATTTGAAGTCCGCGAAGCCCACCGGGACTCATCCGCTCCCTCTGCCGCCTCAAGTATAGCGTACCGGCTCGGCGCCAGCAAGACGGCTCTTAAGCATTTTGGGTTTCGGTCGCGGCGGCGGCCTGCTGCCGGCGGCGGTAGGCGACCCTGGCCAGGATGATGCTCATCTCGTAGAGGAGGATGAGGGGGACAGCCAGCAGGCACTGGGTAATGGGGTCGGGCGGGGTAACCGCCGCGGCCACGATGAAGGCCAGGATAATGGCGATGGAGCGCTTGCCGGAGAGCCACTCTGGCTTGAGCACGCCGATACGGGCCAGAAAAGTGGAGACGACCGGCATCTCGAAGACGAGGCCCGTCAGCAGCAGCAGCTTGGAGAGAAAGCCGATGTAGTTGCTGATGCGGGGCAGCATCTCGGCGATATTGGAGCCGAAGTTGTAGAGGAACCAGATAGTCCAGGGGGCCAGCACGAAATAGCCGAAGACCACCCCGCCGATAAACATGAGCGATACCCAGGGGATGATGAGGTAGACCATCCGTTTCTCGCGGGGAGTGAGGGCCGGGGCCACGAACAGGATGCCCTGGTAGACGAGGAAGGGCATGGCCAGGATGATGCCGCCGACGAAGCTGACCAGCATGATGGAGCTCATGCGCTCCGTCATGTCGATGGCGGTAAAGCCGATGCCGGCGGCGGGGTAGCGCAGGATATAGAAAATCCAGTCGTAGAAGATAAAGCAGATGATAACGCCGGCAGCGACGGCGATGGCGCTCCAGATGAGGCGACGGCGCAGCTCGCGGAAGTGCCCGAGCAGGGTTAGCCTGGGTTCGCCTTCACTCATTTTGCCGGCGGGGCCTCTCCCGGATTGGGGGGCGTCTGAGGGGGTTTGGGGTTAGCTGGCCGGTCTTTTCCCAGCTGCAGGGCGGGTTTTTTAGCTTCCGGCGGCGGGGCGGTTTTATCAGGTTCTTGGGGGGAAGAGGCGGCGGTCTTGTCCTCGGAGGCGTTCAGCTCGCGGGAGACGGCCGTGGTGAGGTCGGCGCTGGCCTTGCGGATGGCGCGCACGGCCTTGCCCAGCTTGCGGGCAAACTCCGGTATCTTGCCCGGCCCCAGCACAATCAGGGCCACGACAATGATGAGCACTATCTCCCAGATGCCTATGCCTGAAAATCCCATCCCTCACCTGCGGCGGCATGATAATAACGTCAACGGGGGTCGGGTGGCGACCCGCCTCTAGGCGGCCTTCTTTTTAGTGGTCGTCTTTTTCTTGGCCTTGGCGGGTTTTTCCTCTTCTTCCTCTTCTTCCTCGTCCTCGTCTTTCTCGCCGGACTGACCCTTGCGGAAGGAGCGCAGCCCCCGACCGACGGCGTTGCCCACCTGGGGCAGCTTGCCGACCCCGAAGACGATAAGGATAATCACCAGAATGAGAACGATTTCCCAGACTCCGAATCCACGACCGAACATCCGCGATACCTCCTCGCCGAGTATTAAATATGCTTAATCGGGCTTAAAATAACATTATACTCGCGCCGGGCGCGCTTGTCCACGAAGACCGCTTCAGGCCGCCCCTATCTCGCCGAGGACAACCCGGACGATTTCCGGCAGCCGCGCCTTAAGCCGTTCGGACAGCTCCGTCCCCCAGTCTATCTCGGCGGGCTCCACCCCGATGATGACCACCTCATCCGGCAGAGCACCGGACATCTCCATGAGGCGCAGGTTGGGCAGCACCCCCAGCTGGTGGGCCGAGGTCAGGTCGGCGCGCGCGTCGTTCAGGTCTTCGGGGCGGAAGCGGTAAACGGCCCCCGGCTCGCCGCCGGCCCTGGCGGCGTCGACGATGATGAGCTTGTCGCCGGCGCGGGTATAGGCGATGATGTCCGGCGACGTCCCCCCGTCGATGAGGCGCACGTCCGGGGGCAGGTCGCATTCCTGGAGGGCCTTGACGGCGTGGATGCCGACGCCTTCGTCTTTCATGAGCAGGTTGCCCACGCCGACGACGACGACGCGGGGCGGGGTCTCTCCCGGGGACGGTTCAGAGTTCGTCATTTCTAGCATATCCGCGGCAAAAGCTCGCCGACGGGCACGTCAATAATACGGCTGGCCCCCATAGCCGTGCGCATTACCACGCGGCCGGGGTGCTCGCCGACCACCTCGCCGATGACGGCGGCGTTCTGGCCGTATTTATTCTTTTTCATGGCGGCCAGTATTTTATCCGCATCCTGTGGGGCCACGGCGGCGACCAGCTTGCCCTCGTTGGCGATGTAGAGCGGGTCGAGGCCGAGCAGCTCGCCGGCGGCGGCGACCGCCGCGGCCACGGGAATTTTATCTTCTTCAATAATAATGCCGACGCCGGAGCCGGCGGCGAAGTCGTTGAGCGTCGTGGCCAGTCCGCCGCGAGTCGGGTCGCGCAGGGCGTGGATATTCTTTGATGCCGCCAGCATGGCGGCCACCAAACCGCCGAGGGGGGCGCAGTCGCTAGGGACGGGGGTGCGGAAGGCCAGCCCCTCGCGCTTACTCAGCACGGCGATGCCGTGGTCGCCGATGGTGCCGCTGAGGATAATCCTGTCGCCGTGGCGGGCGTTGGCGGCGGAGATGTTCACCCCTTCCGGCACGATGCCGACGCCGGCGGTGTTGATGAAGAGCTTATCGGCGCTGCCCTGGTTGACTACCTTGGTATCGCCGGTGACGATTTTCACCCCGGCCTCGGCGGCGGCTTTACGGATGGAGGCGAGGATTTTTTTCAGGTCGGCCACGGGCAGCCCCTCTTCGATAATAAAGGCCAGGCTCAGGTAGAGCGGGCGGGCGCCGCTCATGGCCAGGTCGTTGACGGTGCCGCAGACGGCCAGCTTACCGATGTCTCCGCCGGGGAAGAAGATGGGGTTGACGGTATAGCTGTCGGTGGTGAAGGCCAGCCGCCCGCTGACTTCGAAGACGGCGGCGTCGTCCAGCCTTTCCAGGATGGGGTTGGTCAGATCGGGCAGGAAGCTCTTAATCAAGTCCTGGCTGAGCTGCCCGCCGCTGCCGTGGGCCAGCAGGATTTTATCTTCGGTCATAACGGTTTAGTAACCTCTCCCCCTGTGTCCCCCTCTCCTGACGAGGCGTGCCGCAGGAGAGGGGGAATTATTTACATTGAGGGGCTGCGCCCCTCAAACTCCCCCAATTTTGTCCCCTTTCAAATCATCGTCCCCGTACTGATAATAAGTCGCGCAGGAGCCCTCGGCGGAGACCATGCACGGCCCGACGGGATTCTGCGGCGTGCAGACCCGCCGGAAGAGCCTGCATTCCAGGGGCGTGCTCACCCCACGCAGGATGGCCCCGCAGAGGCACCCTTGCGGCTCCACGGCCGGGCCGGGGTCAATTTCAAAGTTCTTCTCGGCGTCGTAATGCTCGTATTCGGGCCGCAGGCTCAGGCCGCTCCCCGGCACGCGCCCGATGCCGCGCCAGTTGGCGTCGCTGGCCTCAAAGACCCGCTCCATGAGCTTGATGGCCGCCGGGTTCCCCTCCGGGCGGACGCCGCGGCGGTAGGCGATGGCGATTTCCGGCTGCCCGCTTTCTATCTGCTCGACGAGCATATCCACCGCCAGCAGGATGTCCAGCGGCTCGAATCCGGCCACCGCCCCGGCGATGCCGTAGTCGCTGGCGAGGAAGTCGTAAGGCCGCGAGCCGATGACGGCGCTGACGTGGCCGGGGCAGATGATGCCCTCCAGCGCCACCTCGCCCCGGTCGAGGATGGCCCGCATGATGGGCGGGCATACTTTATGTAAAGACTGCACGTAGTAGTTTTTAAGCCCCTCGGCCTCGGCCTGCAAGATTGAGGCGGCGATGGTGGGGGCGGTCGTCTCGAAGCCGATGCCGATGAAGCAGACCTTTTTGCCCGGATTAGCGCGGGCGATGGCCAGGGCGTCCTGCGCCGAGTAGACAACGCGCACGTCGGCTCCTTCGGCCTTGGCCTGCTGGAGGCTGGTACGGCTGCCCGGCACCCTTATCATGTCGCCGAAGCTCGTTACGATGACGCCGGGCGTGACGGCCAGGGCGATGGCCTTGTCCAGGTCGGCGGCGGCGGTAACGCAGACGGGGCAGCCGGGGCCGGAGAGCATCTTGATGTTGGCTGGCAAGAGCTGGCGCAGGCCGTTTTTGAAGATGGCCACGGTGTGGCCGCCGCAGAACTCCATGAGGCGGGCGGGCTTGCGGGAGCGGCGGTGAATCCGCTCCAGGAGCCTTTTACCCAGCTCCGGGTCGCGGAACTCTTTAGAGAATTTCAAGTGGCCTCCCCCAGTTCCTTGAGCAGCTTTAAGGTCTCCTCGGCCTCGGCGGCGTCGATGATGGAGATGGCGTAGCCGGTGTGCAGCAGCACGTAATCGCCGACGCGCGCGTCGGGGGTAAGCTGGAGGCTCACCTCGCGCGAGATGCCGTCAATGTCCACCTCGGCCTGCTGGCCGTCAACCGTCTTGATTAAGGCCGGTACGGCGAGACACATCGTTACTTACCCCCGCCCTTTATCTCCCGCCCGACCTTGAAGGCGTCGGCGAAGGCCTCGCCGATGGTGTGGTACTTGGCGGGGACGAAGGCGAAAGGCCGGACTTTAGTGATATCCGGCTTGCCATCAGTGAGGCAGTCCTCGGCGAAATGCACCTCTGTAATCTTGCCGACGACGAGGTGGTGGCTGCCCAGGTTGAGGATGTGCAGTACCTCGCACTCCAGGTTGACGGGGCACTGCTCGATGAGCGGGGCGGCCGGCGTCGCGCCGTAGAAGACCTTGAAGCCGCAGTCTTTCACCTTGTCGGCCTTAGCGCCGGAGACCAGCCCGCAGTAATCGGTCTCCTTCACCAGGTCGACCGAGGGGATGTTGACCGAGAAGACGCGGTTCTGGTAGATACCCTTGAGGCTGTGGCGCTGGGGCTGCAGGCCGACGGTAACGCAGGGCGGGCTGCCGGCGGCCACGCCCGTCCAGGCCACGGCGGCGAAATCGGGCTTACCGTCCACCAGCGCCCCCACCAGGACGGTGGGGTGCGGCCAGATTATCGGCTGGGCGCCGAGCTTTTTCTTTTTCATTTCTTCACTCCTTTTGATGGGCGGCTATTACCACCTGCCCCAGCGAGATGCCGCCGTCGTTGGGGGGCACCTGCCGGTGAGTATATACCGTGAAGCCGGCGGACTCAAGCCGCCGGGCGGCCTGCGCCGCCAGCAGCCGGTTCTGGAAGACCCCGCCGCTGAGGGCCGTAGCTTTCAGGCTGGTCTGGACGGATATTTTCTGACATACTTCAACTATCATCCCGGCGATGGTGTTGTGGAAGCGGGCGGCGATGACGGCCTGAGAGGTTTTATGCTTGATATCCTCAAGCACGGCGGCCAGCAAATCTCGCACCCTGATTATAATCGTATCATCTTCTTCGGCCAGGGCGAACGGGTAGGCGCCGGTCTCGCCGGGGGCGTCATCGGCATGCATTTCCAGCTCGATGGCCGCCTGCGCCTCGTACTCGATAACGGGCCGGATGCCGGTCAGGGCCGCCACGGCGTCGAAGAGCCGCCCCATTGAGGAGGTCAGCGGGGTATTGATGCCTTTTTTGACCTGGGTGCGGATGATAGCAACCTCATCGCTATAGACCTTAGTTATAGAACTATGTTCTATAGCTTCCTCCAGACCCAGCGCCAAGAGATACCCAAGGGCGGCGCGGTAGGGCCGCCGGATGGCCTGCGCCCCGCCGGGGAGGGGCAGGTATTCCAGGTGGGCGGTGCGGCGATAACTGACGTAATCGGCCACCAGAAACTCGCCGCCCCAGATGCGCCCGTCGGGGCCGTAGCCGGTGCCGTCCAGACTCACCCCGATGACCGGGCCGCTGACGCCGCAATCGGCCAGGCAGGAGGCGACGTGGGCATGGTGGTGCTGCACGGGGACGAGCTTCAGCCCGTCATCGGCGGCGGACAGCTCTCTGGCGTATTTCGTCGGCAGGTAGTCGGGGTGCATATCGTGGGCGATAATCTCCGGCGCGATGCGGAAGAGCCTTTGATAAAGCCCGATGGTGTCCTTGAAATGCTCCAGCGTCTCCAGGTTCTCCATGTCGCCGATATGCTGGCTGACGAAGGCGAAGTTATCGCGCGTCAGGCAGAAGGTGTTTTTCTCCTCGGCGCCGACGCCCAGTATCTGGCGGCTCGGGTAGTTCAGGCGGACGGGATGGGGCGCGTAGCCGCGGGCGCGGCGGGTAAAGCGGGGCGTATCCCCCGCGACGAGCATGACGCTGTCGTCGTAGCGGGCGTAGATGTCGCGGTTGTGGCGCAGGAAACAGTCGGCGATGCCGCCGAGCCTTGCTACCGCCTCGTCGTTATCGCGGGCGATGGGCTCCTCGCTGAGATTGCCGGAGGTCATCACCAGCGGGCGGCCCGCGGCGCGCAGGAGCAGGTGGTGGAGGGGGGTGTAGGGGAGCATCACCCCCAGGTATTTCAGTCCCGGCGCCACCGACGCCGCCACCGTGGACTCCGGCTTCCAGCGCAGCAGCACGATGGGGCTGCCGGGAGAAGCGAGCAAGTCGGCCTCGGCATCACTCACTTCGCAGTGTCGGCGGACTTCCTCCAATGTGGTCAGCATCACCGCCAGGGGCTTGGCGGGGCGGTGCTTGCGCCGCCGCAGGCGGGCGACGGCCTTGTCGCTGGCGGCGTCGCCGGCCAGCAAATATCCCCCCAGACCCTTGACCGCCACGATTTTACCGGCCTTGAGCAAATCGGCAGTCCTGGCGATAACATCGTCGCAGGCTAGCGGATTTCCCTGGGCGTCGCAAAGCTCCAGCCGCGGCCCGCAGACGGGGCAGGCGTTGGGCTGGGCGTGGAAGCGGCGGTCGGCGGGGTCGTCGTACTCCTTGCGGCAAGCCGGGCACATCTCAAAGACGCGCATGGTGGTGTTGGGGCGGTCGTAAGGAATATCGGCGATGATGGTAAAGCGCGGGCCGCAATTGGTGCAGTTGGTAAAAGCGTAGCCGTAGCGGCGATCGGCGGGGTCTAAAATCTCATGGAGGCAGTCGGGGCAGGTGGCGATGTCCGGCGAGACCAGCTGGTAGCGGCCCGGCTCGGGGACACTATCCCGTATCTCGAACTTATCGTAGCCAACGGGTTCGCCCGCCTCGCAGGTTATCTCCTCAATGTGTGCCACCGGCGGGGCCTCGCGCTCCAGGTCACGGCGGAAGCGCGTGATAGCGGCCGGCTCGCCCTCCACCTCGATGCGCACCGCCCCGGAGGCGTTGAGCACCCAGCCCTTGAGGTTATGGCGGGCGGCCAGCTGGTAGACGAAGGGGCGGAAGCCGACGCCCTGCACCACGCCCCGGACGCTGAGGCGGGCCAGACTGAGGGTGGATGTCCTGGCCATGATATTAACCGCCCTTTTTGCCCCGGACGGCGGCCGTAAGCCAGGCGTACCAGTCGTCCAGGCCGGCGCCGGTCTTGCAGGAGACGGGGAAGATAACCACGTCCGGGTTGAGGCCGGTAACGGTCTGGCGGAAGG
>Ga0307445_10000108_pt1 | contig 36941 bp, 27 predicted proteins | sample SalMarSW160330MG_FD_202147 | JGI IMG/M metagenome (GOLD analysis project Ga0307445, IMG submission 202147) | Salt marsh sediment microbial communities from the Plum Island Ecosystem LTER, Massachusetts, United States - SW1603-30 | ecosystem: Environmental > Aquatic > Marine > Intertidal zone >... | reverse complement strand
CCCGCAGCTGATATATTGAGGTGCTTCAGGCGTCCCCGGAGAGCAGAACCTCGTCGGTCTCGAAGGTTTTATGGCGTATTTCGTGAAACTTCTTTATCAGTTTTTCTACAGTCAGTCTCTCTTTTTCTTTTCCTTCGACATCGAGAATGATTTCTCCGCTGTCCATCATAAGAAGGCGGTTGCCGTAGGCGATGGCCTGGCTCATGTTGTGCGTTATCATAATGGTAGTCAGTTTGTACTCACCGATGAACCTGGTGGTGAGATCGAGCACGATCTGGGCATTCTTGGGGTCGAGGGCCGCGGTATGCTCATCGAGGAGGATCAGCTCCGGCCTTGAGAGCACCATCATGAGCAGGGTCAGCGCCTGCCTCTGTCCACCTGAGAGGAGCATCACGTTTTCCTTCATCCTCTCCTCGAGTCCCATCTCGAGCTGGACAAGCTGCTGTTTGAAGTACCCCCTCATTTTATGGTTGAGGCTTATTTTCAGGCCCTTGAACCCCTTTTTGTAACAGATCATCATGTTGTGCTCCAGGCTCATGTTCGATGCGGTCCCGAGAAGGGGGTCCTGAAAGATGCGCCCGATATACTTTGCGCGCCTGTATTCAGGGTGGCGTGTTACGTTCTGGTCCCTGACGAAAATCTTACCCTCTGTCGGGGGAAACGTTCCGGTGATGAGGTTGAACAGAGTGGTCTTACCGGCTCCGTTGCTTCCGATGATGGTGATATAATCGCCATCCCGCACATGGAGAGAGATATTCCTGAGCGCGATCGTTTCGTTCGGGGTTCCCTCATTGAATACCTTTGTTACGTTCTGCAGTCGTATCATAAGAATGTCCGCTTCTTTACCCTGATGCTCCTGAACTTGGTAAGCACCAGTGACAGAATAATGAGCACACCCGTAATGAGCTTGAGATCGTTCGGGGTCATGTGTACATAGTATCCATAGTAGCGGCCGGCATACATTATTCCTTTGAAGAGTATCGAGCCGAGAATCGCACGAAGGCCGAGCAAGCCGATCCTGTTCGAGCGTATGAGAAACTCTCCGATCATAACGGAGGCGAGCCCCGAGATAATGATACCCTGACCGAGACTGATATCGGCAAACCCCTGATACTGCGCTGCAAATGCGCCGGATACTGCCACCAGCCCGTTCGATATGCCGACTCCGATCATCTTGAGAATCTCGGGATTTGCTCCCTGGGAGACAACCATCTGTTCGTTGTTCCCGAGAGCCCCCAGAGTGAGCCCTAAATCGGTATGGAAGAAAAGAATAAAGATCCCCAGGATAACGGCAGCAACGATGATGAAAAAGACAAGCACGACGTACTGGTCTGGCATGCTGCCGCCTGCCATCGAGGTTACCTTTGTTAGTATTGTTTCCTGCTTAAGAAGGGGGAGGTTCGCCTTGTTGCCTAAAACACGTATGTTGATCGAGTACAGCATGGTCATGGTGAGTATGCCGGCAAGGAGGCTCGGGATTTTCAGCTTGTTGTGGATAACGGCGGTTACCACCCCGGCAAGCACCCCTCCTCCGAGGGAGATGAAAAGCGCGAGCCAGAGGTTCGCACCGTTGGTGATGAGAATGGCCATGATGGCCGCGCCGAGGGGGAAAGAGCCGTCAACGGTTAGATCGGGAAAGTCCAGTATTCTGAATGTAATAAATACCCCTAACGATACGATCCCGTATATAAGACCTTCTACGAGTATGCCTTCAATCATGTGAATGCCTTGAGCCCCACCTGGTAGGGAGATAAACTGGATCCGTCCGGATGCGTTTGGTTTCAATACAGCCGCGTACAGGCGGCATTTTCAAACCCCGCCGCTCATACAGGCGGCGGGGTTTTTATTGCACAGGTTTAACATTGTATCCGGCTGCGGCCTACCTGCATAACCCGCCTTTACTTTGTTTTAAGTGTTCCGTTTTCGACAATTTTACTCGCACTGTCTATCACATCCTGAGGAAAACTGAGGCCGAGCTTTTTCGCCACATCGAGGTTGATGAGCAGGTCGATATCCGACGGGTCAGTCATGAATCGGGTCGGAATATCCTCGGGTTTTGCACCTTCCAAAAGCTCGGCGATCAGGCGGCCTGTCGCGCGTCCCATTTTATAGTAGTCGAATCCCCATGCTGCAAGCACATCGAACTTTTCTGCGGAGCTCGGGTCGGCCGACATAACCGGAACCCCGTTTTCGAGCGCCACTTCTGTGAGCGCCGCAAGCGCTGAAACAACGGTATTGTCCGTGCTTACGTATATTCCGTCAACCCTGTTGATGATTGCCTGTGTCGCCTGCTTTACCTCTGAAGAGTTGGTGACCGTCGACTCGACGAACTCTATACCGAGCGCATCGCATGCCTCTTTTGCCATGCCGGCAAGCCGGACCGCATTGGCTTCACTGCTGCTGTACACATGGCCGAGCCTGTTTATCTTTTTGATGCGGTTGAGGAATTCTATCTGATCACGGACCGGTGTCATGTCCGAAACGCCTGTAATGTTCTTTCCGCCTTTATCGAAAGAGTCGACGAGACCTGCATCGACCGGGTCGGTGACTGCGGAATACACGACGGTAATATCTTTAAGCGCGTTTGCAAGCGCCTGTGCGGTGGGTGTTGCGATACCGACGGCAATTCTGACATGCTCGGATTTGAACTTGTTTGCTATCGATGCCGCGGTGCTTACCTCGCCGTTCGCATTCTGCAGATCATATTCGAGATCATAGCCCATGTCTTTGAGCTGATCCTGTATTCCCTGTTCGACTGCATCGAGCGCCGGGTGGGAGACGATCTTGGAAATACCGATAATGTCCTTTTTTACCTCCTGCTTCTCCCCGCTTGCGAAAACCCCGGTTGCTGTAAGAAAAACAAGGGCTAAAATAAAAATTACTGTTTTTTTCATATTCTTCTCCTTATATATTATTTGATACTGGAACTACTGTAAACTGCATAATTGACATAGAATACTTTCAAGCAGCATAAATGTCAATTGAATTAATGGCGGCTGGTTTCCGGAAATCGGGGTGTACATTGTATCATAAACGGAGGTTTTTATGGACAGTCGGAAGAAACGGGTAATCGGATTCCTGCGGGAAAATGGGATGTATCATGAGAATATAGAGTTGGATACGTGCTGCAGCAGTTTTATCGATGAAATGGAAAGGGGGCTTTCAGCAAAAGGCAGCAGTCTGCAGATGATCCCCACCTATATTGATGCGGAGAAAAAAATTCCTTTAAACAAACCGGTTGTTGCGCTCGACGCAGGGGGAACGAATTTCCGGGTTGCGACGGTCTATTTCGACGGGAACGGACAGCCTGTTATCGAAAGATTCAAGAAGTTCAGGATGCCGGGCGTCGAGAAAGAACTCGGTAAACAGGAGTTCTTCCAGACAATCGCCGACTATATACTGGATGTTATGGACTCGAGCAGCAGAATCGGCTTCTGTTTCTCCTATCCGGCTGAGATTCTTCCGAACAAGGATGGCAGGCTTATTCATTTTACGAAAGAGGTGAAAGCCGGAGAGGTGGTGGGCGAACTGATCGGAGAGAATCTTCTGGGCGAATTGAGGCGAAGAGGCTGTTCAGACGAACTGCAGCTCGTACTGCTCAACGACACCACGGCAACCTTGCTTGCCGGTAAATCAGCGACTGCAGGCAGGTTCTTTAACAGTTTTATCGGATTCATTCTCGGCACAGGTACAAACAGCTGTTATATTGAAAATAACCGTAATATCAAAAAGGTCGATGATCTCGATCCGGAGAAGAATCAGATAATCAATGTCGAGTCAGGCGGTTTCGGCAGAGGGCCTCGAGGGCGGGTGGATCTCGAGTTCGATAAAACAACGACGGACCCGGGAAGTGCCACCTTCGAGAAGATGATATCGGGTGCCTATTTCGGGCCGCTCTCCCTTTATTCCATGAACGCTGCTTGCCGAAAGGGCCTTTTTTCGACTGATTTTGCTGCAGCGCTCGAGCATATTCCATTGCTGACTACTGCGGGTATCAATAGTTTTCTGCTCAGCCCCTATGATACTGGAACAATTCTGGGGGGCGTGATTCAGCGAGAGGATGACAGGGTGACACTTTTCTACCTCATTGATCAGTTGATAGAACGTGCGGCCAAACTGACGGTTGTCAATCTTTCTTCTGTCGTTTTAAAGGGGGGCGGGGGAAGAAATCCATGCAGTCCGGTCTGTATTACTGCGGACGGATCCATGTTCCACGGGCTTTCCACCCTGAAGGAGAGAATAAATTGCTTTATGCGCCGGTTTCTCGTTGATGGTAAGAATCGGTTTTACGAGTTCACGCAGATCGACAACGCGTCCTTGATCGGCGCTGCGATAGCGGGACTCATAAATTGACACTTGCAATAGAAAACGATTGACACCTCAAGGAGGGATACCTCAAGGAGGGATACCTCAAGGAGGGGCACCTCAAGGAGGACGCCTCAAGGGGCTTTACGCAACGTTGTATAGTTACCGGTTGTTCAGAACAGAGGGCTGAATGGGCCAGCCGACCGGGCTTTTCTATATTCCGGAATAGGCGCGCTCGAATATTTCCACCACATCTTCTTTTTCCATTTTAGCGGGTGTTTCATCAAAAAGGCCGCCCATGGTATAGTATGCATTTTCAGCGAGCTTCGGGAAATCCTCTTTCCTGACGCCGAATGCGGCCAATGTATCTTTTTCGAGTCCTGCGTTTTTTATCAACTTTTTCAATCCCTCAATAAATGCAAAGGCCTTCTTTTCCCCGGGCAGATCCTGCATGTCTTCTCCCATGGCAACGGCCATATCGGCGAATCGCGCTGGATTTTTCTCAGCAACCCATGAGAAATAGGCGACTGAAAGTGCGGTAAGCCCCGCGCCGTGCGGCACCTCCGGGTAATATGCGCTGACTGCGTGCTCGAGTGAATGGTGCGAGATGCACGATGAGAGAGATTCACAGATTCCCGCTTCGGTATTCGCCCACGCAATGTTGGTACGCGCTTCGAGATTGCCGGGTTCTTTCACTGCCACTGGCAGGTTTCGTGCGATAAGCCCGATGGCTTCGAGAGCCAGATGATCGCTTGAAGGTTGGTGGGAAAGGGCGAGGTAGGCCTCAGACGCGTGGAAAAAGGCATCCATTCCCGTGAAACCCGTTGTCTTGGGAGGCACACTGATCATGAGCTCTGGATCAACGATCGAAAGTGAAGGAAAGGTGTAATCGTTTCCCCATCCGATCTTTTCTTTAGTTTCACTTTTCGTAATAACAGTCCAGGGGTCGGCTTCAGTGCCGGTGCCTGCTGTTGTGGTGACTGCGACTATCGGGAGTGCGCCGTATGTCACCTCTTTTCCTCCGCCGCTGCCCGATCCCAGGTAATCCCAGTAGGTTCCGGGGTTTTTCGCCATAACGGCGATACTCTTTGAGGAATCAATGGTGCTCCCTCCGCCGAGTCCGAGAATGAAATCACATTTCTGTTCCCGTGCAACCGCTGCCCCTTCATCCACGTGTTCTGATACCGGATTCGGCAGAATCTTGTCGTATACAACCGTTTCAACACCGTTTTGTCCAAGGTAGCCGAGCACCCGGTCAAGGTAGCCGTGCTTTTTCATAGCTCCTGTGCCGCCAATAACGACAAGCGCTTTTTTACCCGGAAGATGGGGAGTTGTTGCAAGTTCCTTCAAAGTCCCCGGGCCGAACAGTATGCGTGTTGGCATATAGTAGTTGAATTGCATGTTTATATTCCCTCCTGATTTGATATTACATAATGTATTAATATACAATGCATTAATGATAGGGGTCGCAGATGCAGGGTTGATCCGCGAGCTCAGTTAAGCTGCTAGACTGCCGATCGAACATTGGCTGGTGTGCATAACTAGCCTGCCCTCACGAATTCATTGTATATCTTTTCCTCCCCGATGGTCGTGTCTTCGCCATGCCCGGTATAAACCCTCGTATTTTCGGGAAGCGTGTACAGCCTGGTGAGTATGCTCCGTTTCAATTCTTCGATGGAACCGCTCGGGAGGTCGGTTCTGCCCACCGAGTGATAGAAGAGCGTGTCCCCGGAAAAAAGATGTTTGCCTGCTTTTATGCAGATGCTCCCCTTCGTATGTCCCGGTGTAAGGAGTACTTCCAATATCTGATTATCGAATTCAATGCGGTCGCCGTCGTGAAGAAGGCCATCCGGCGCCATTGAGATAAACGGTGTTCCGACCATTATCGAAAGGTTCATCTGGGGGTTGAAGAGCATCTGATAGTCTTCTTCACTTATCAGGAGCTTTGTATCGTAATGCGCTTTCAGGGGATTGTTCCCGGCAATATGATCATAGTGGCCGTGTGTGTTTATGATGTAGGCCAGTTTCCTCTTTCCGATAAGCGGTAGAATAAGCTCGGGGTTGCCGCCCGGATCGATAACAACCGCCTCGTCGTCATTTCTCAGAATAAAACAATTTGCCGCAAGAATACCGACGGTCCTCATTATAATTTCCATGTATTCGTCACCTCTGCTGAAACGTCTTTCACGTCTGGAAATGGTGGAATTTATGCCCGAATCTTGTCTCTCGAGTTTATAATGAGAGTAACAGGTCCCCTGTTGACAAGCCGCACATTCATCATTGCTCCGAACCTGCCTTCCAGTACCGGCATATGAAATGACTTGAGCTCTTCAATAAGGCCCTCGTATAGAGGCAGTGCCTCTTCCGGTGCTGCGGCTTCTGTAAACGAAGGTCTTCTGCCCTTCCTCGTATCTCCGAGGAGGGTGAACTGAGAAACGACGAGTATCTCACCGCCGATATCGATAAGTGATCGGTTGAGGTTTCCCTTTTCGTCATCGAAAATACGAAGATTCACCACCTTTTGGGCGATGTAGCGGATGTCATTTCTACTGTCACCTGCCGCAATTCCGACAAGCAGGAGTATTCCGTCATCGATGCTGGAAATCTGTTTACCGTCAATGAGAACTTCCGCCTCTTTCACACGCTGAACGAGTCCGATCATTTTATTCGCAAATCCTCTTTGGGTATGTGTGCGAGGCATGGATGACTATTTTTCTTTTGCCTCTTCTTCCTTCCTCATGGCTGTCGCCTTGATAACATCTTCTGCGATTTTGCCGCTGATCGGATCGTAATGTGAGAATTCCATTTCAAAAGAACCTGTGCCGGAGGTCATCGATCTGAGCTCAATTGAATATTTTAAAAGTTCAGCCTGCGGGACTTTCGCACGAATAAGCTGTATCCCGCCCCCTATGTTGTCCATCCCTAGTACTCTTCCTCTCTTTGAATTCAGGTCGCTCATAATATCACCTGTGTACTGGTCGTCGACATACACCTTCAGGTCCATAACAGGCTCAAGGATTGTGGGTTTCGCCTTGTCCATCGCCAGTTTAAACGCCTGCCTCCCGGCAATCTTGAATGCCAGCTCGGAGGAATCTACTTCGTGATATGATCCGAATACAAGGCTTGCCCGGACATCGACAACCGGGTATCCGGCAACGACACCTTCCTCCATTGCCTCTCGTACCCCTTTTTCGACCCCCGGAATGTAGCCCTTCGGTATTGCACCGCCGACGATCTTATCCAGAAATTCGAATCCTTCACCTCTCGGCAGTGGTTCGATTTCCAGAAAAACCTGGCCATACTGGCCGTGGCCGCCGGACTGTTTTTTATGCTTATAATCGGCCTTTGACGGTGATTGCACTGTTTCCCGGTACGCTACGAGTGGTGTGGACGCTACGTAATCAATACCGTTTTTTTCCTTGAGGCGGGATAGAATGATGTTGAACTGGAGCTCACCCATACCGGAGATGACCGTCTGTTTTGTTTCCTTGTTGTACTGGACATGAAATGCAATATCCTCTTCTGACGCCCTCTGTAGAAGAGAAGCCAGCTTGTCCTCCTCCTTTTTATTTTCCGCTTTTATCGCAACACTGTGAACGGGGCTTGGCAGTACCATTTCGGGAAGTATCACCGGCTTTGCAGGGGAGGTTAGTGTATCACCTGTTTCGGCAAGCGGCATTTTCGTCAGCACAATAATATCACCCTCTTCGGCATCACGGTCGAGTGATTTCTGCGTTTTACCGAATGGAAGGCCGAGTTTTGATACCTTCTCCTTTTTATCCCGTGAAGCATTGTATACTTCCTCTTCAGAGTGAAGGGTTCCGCTCAGAATGCGGAGAATGGATATTTTTCCTGCAAACTGGTCTATAATCGTTTTAAAGACTATCCCGCACAACTGCCCGTCTTTGTTCCTCTCGAGTACCACTTCTTTTGAGGTGTCAGATAAATTGAGTGTGGTAATTGTTTCTCTGAAGTTTGATGGGGGTGCGAGCTCTTTGAGTATATTGAGCGCCTCAAAGACTCCCCGGTTAAGTGCACATGAACAGAATAGCACTGGAACGGCCTCTCTTTTTTGTACCATTTCTCTCAGGCCGCGCATGATTTCATCTTCCGACAGGCTTTCGCCTTCGAGGTACTTCTCGGTAAGCTCATCCGTGGATTCTGCTGCAGTTTCGATTAGCTCATTTCTCAGTGCGTCACTTTCATCCTTGAGCTCTGGTGGGATATCCTGTTCTTTGCCACTTTTTTCGCTTTCTGAATACACAAAGGCCTTCATTTTAATAAGGTCGATCACGCCGGAAAAATCGTCTTCCTGCCCTATGGGGAGTTGGGTAAGAAGGAGTTTTGTCTTAAAATTTTCTTTTATATTGTCAATGACTTTTCGATAGTCGGCACGCTCCTTGTCCATCTTGTTGACGAGGAACAACACGGGTATCTTGATGCCCGCTGCCCTGTTCCATATTTTGGTTGTTTCTATTTCCACGCCATTTACGGCATCAACGAGCATGAGCATCGAGTCCACACCGTAGAAGGCGGACACAACCTCCCCGACGAAATCTGCAGACCCCGGCGTATCAACAATATTTATGAGGGCATCTTCGTGATTTAACGAAAAGACGGTAGATTTTATCGATATCTTCCTCTTGATTTCTTCCTCATCGTAGTCGCTCATCGATTTTCCCTCGTCAACCGTGCCGGGTGCATCAACAGAACCGGTGTCGTATAGAAGATCATCCAGAAACGAGGTCTTGCCTACGGATGTGTGACCGGTAAGCGCAATATTTATTTTTTTCATACAATCCTCCGTCTTGTGTGCTGTACGGTCACTATACTCATACGGGCGCAGGGACGTCAAGACTTTTGTCCTCTCCCTGCAATCTACGGGTATTGCTATTTTAAATGCGGTGTATTATGGTTTTATCAAATGGAATACCGACATTTCATGCCGGAGAAAGCTGGTTTTCTTGCCAGAATTTTATGCTCAACTAACTATATTATGTTATTTTATAATTACCTGCCATTACGTGCCGCAGGTATACATTTTATAGGTAAGAACCATTAGGCAAGTGCACCATCAGGCATATATTGGTTTGAACTTTTTACGATTGAAGTTAACTTGCCTGTTTTTTATGTACCGATACCGGAGGATGCAAATAGATATGAAAAACCCCGTACTGCGAATTTTTACCCTCTGCACATCCGCCTTCGGACTGCTCTTGCTTCTTTCAACCTGTTCTGCAGAGGCTGTCAAGCAGGGACCGCCTGTTCAGAATGTGGATCAAAAAATCCTGGAGGAGTTTGATGGCTACAGGCAGAACGGTAAATTTTATGATGCAGCTCGCAGCTACATAGAGTTTATAAACTGCTGCAGCGATGAAAGAAAGGTGCAGCTCATCAGCGGCATTAGCAACCTCTATAAAGAAAAAATCATCAGCACCGAGAAAAAAGGCAAACGGCTCGATTCTATCGAGTATACATTTTCCTATATAAATCTTATGGAAAACGAAGTTCCGGACGGCTTTCCAGCCGAAGAGATAGCTCAATATCGAAAAAAGCTGGACGAGTACATAGACGGGTATCTGGCAACGGATTTGAACAGCCTCGGAGAATTGCAGAAAGCATCGGTTTTGCTTTTGCTCTACCATTTTTCCGAGAACAGGAATGTAATCAGGAAACTGGTCGAGCTTTTTCTCGCGCGCGGGAATTACGTACTTTCGCAAAAATATCTTACTGAATATGAAGGACTTCTCTCAGAAGAGGAGAAGAGTTCGGGTGCGTCTGACAGTGCACTCAAGGAAAAGCTCGCCGTGCTGAAGGTTGAAGGTGAATCGAAAACGGGCAAGAGCCAAAATCCAATCGAAGAGACGGTTAAAAGCAGTGTCAAGATAGTTGTAGACAGGGGTATAAAGACAAAGGGAGGGGTCGGTATGCCGGACCAGGCACTCGGTACCGGTATCGTTATCGACAGCAGGGGCTACATTCTCACGAATTATCATATTATCGAATCGAGTGTGGATCCAACCTATGAGGGGTATTCGAGAATATATATTTATCCGGGGAAGGATGAAACCGTCAAGTTTGTGGCCAGGGTTATCGGGTATGACCGGGTGTTTGACCTTGCCCTCCTGAAAATCGAAAAAAAGATAGAGAGCAGAATACTCATGGGCGACTCTGATTCGCTTGTCCAGGGTGAAAAAGTGGTGGCGATCGGTAATCCGGTCGGCCTTACCAATACAGTCACTTCGGGTGTGGTCAGCTCTGTTGACAGGCCGTTTTTACAGCTCGGTGGAATTATTCAGATAGATGCTGCCCTTAATCCGGGGAACAGCGGAGGCGCGCTGATAAACGGTGAAGGCTACCTCGTCGGAGTCGCATTTGCCGGACTTGAAAATTTTGAAAACCTCAATTTCGCCATTCCTTCCGAGCATATACTAAGCGTTCTCCACAGGTTGTACAACGGCGGCGAGGTGGAGCGGAGCTGGATCGGCTGCTCCCTCAACGCAGAGTCGGGGGGATTGAAAATTGCCTATATTTCGCCTGAAAGCCCGTCCAGCGTGTGCGGACTTAAAACAGGTGATGTTATTACAGAGGTAAATGGGAAGCAGGTATCAACGGTATACGATATGCAAAAACTGATCGCTACCATGGACAACCCTCTGATACTAAATATAACTATTGAGAGAGACGGCTCGCCCGAAACAAAGCCCATCTACCTTGACAAGCGGCCGGTTGAGCCTGCCAGATATATCTACAAGCATGACGCCCCTGAGAATATCGTGACACCAATTTTCGGGCTTGTCCTCTCAAAGAGTGAATCGGGTAATAAGAAATCCTATATCATCACGCATGTTCTAACCGGGTCCGTTGCCGCAAACGCAGGGATATCCGAGGGGGATGTCATCAAGCTGAGAAGCATCAAGTACGACGAAGATAACGAGTATTTTGCAGTGATCATTGATCTCAAGTCAAAGCGTTTCGGCTACCTTGACAAGAGTATGGCGCTCTACCAGTATACGGAAGTCAATACCTTTATATAAGTTACTTCAGTGTAATACCGCCGGTGCGCGGCAGCATGATTTTGTACCGGTACTAGTCGATTTTATCGAGGCATCGTTGAATCCAGGCGTCGGACATACCGCTGTCCATACCCTCCTCTTTACCCTGAATGAACAGCTTGATGGCTCCTTTATAGTCTCCAAGATAGAAGAGACACTGTGCGCTGTAGAAGTGGATTTCCGCTAATTCTCTTTTTCTCAGGTTTCTGTTTCTTTCAATTTTTTTGAAATTATCAAGCGCAGTGCTGTATCTGGCTTTATAAAAATTAGTTCGAAGATTTCGGTCAATAAACTCCCTGTTCGTGGGAGGCTTTGGTTTTGGCTGGATAATTTTTCTGACAACGGGGATTAAGACTGCGGTATTAACTCCGGATAGTACGGACCTGTTTTCCACACCGAGCCTGTTTACAGTGGTTACATAGAAATAGCAACGTTGGCTCTCTTTAAAAGCCACCCTGAATCCGCTTCTATCACCCCCCATTTCGGTCCGGGGAGATAAACCTGAAAGATCCATCGTCTCTCTATCCTGGACGTAGAGCCGGTAGGTGTAGTCCTTTCTTACCGGGGAGTACCGTATTAGTGCTGTATCCTGCAGTTTTTGGACAGTCACAGATTGCACAGGATCCGGAACCGGCGCAAAATCGATGGGAGTGAGGGTAGTATTCTGATAGGGAATAAAGGAAAAATATTCGATATCATCCTTTACAACGGACACCATGTAATAATATTTACCGTCCCTTTCAGGCCGATCTGTGAACGGCAACTCATCAGACCCAATCTCTCCTGCCAGCCGTGCATCGGCAAGATCTGGTTTCGCGGTAATCGTGGATGTTGATCTGTAAATTCGGTACTGTACGTCTTCATTCTGTATGGTTTCGAAGCGTACGGTAACAATGCCGCCTGTATATTGTACCTTGAGAAGCGTAATAAAGGTATCATCCGCCGGTTCCCGGGCATTAAGTGAAACGGCTGCGGTAAATGTAACCAGCAGGATTATACAGATTATTCGCAGTCCCGACATATGTTCGATCTTTTTCTACGTTCCTTCGATTAAGCTATCTGCTATACTCGGCCGCGAAATGGCATATCCCGCCAGGGACATATCCCGCCAGGGACATATCCCGCCAGGGACATATCCCGCCAGGGACTTGTGCCATTTCTCAGTAACTTCAAATAAGTTATCTTTGATACTCAGTCCTGCAAAGGATACATCCCGCCAGGGGGACTTACGCCACTTATGAGTAACATGTTGAGGCAACAGGGTTTTATTACTTTATCGTCAGGAAGGAGTCTGTTTATGATGTTCTGTTAGCCGATCTGCGAACCCCACTATTTAACGGCGTCTTTGAGGTCCTTTGCCCTGTCGGTTTTTTCCCAGGAGAATTCACTTCTCCCGAAATGGCCGTATGCAGCGGTTTTTCTGTAGATGGGCTTACGCAAGTCGAGTGTCTCGATAATTGCACGGGGGGTGAGATCGAAAATCTTTTTTACTGCCCGTACGATCCCCTCTTCGTCAACCTGTCCGGTCCCGTGGGTATCGATATTGACCGATATCGGTTCCGCAACACCGATTGCATAGGCAAGCTGCAGCTCACACTCGTCTGCCATTCCTGCAGCGACGATATTCTTTGCAATATAGCGGGCCATGTATGCAGCGCTTCTATCGACTTTTGTGGGGTCTTTTCCCGAAAAACAGCCTCCGCCGTGGCTCCCGAACCCTCCGTACGCGTCGACCATGATCTTTCGCCCGGTAAGGCCGGTATCGCCGTGGGGTCCGCCTATAACGAATCTTCCGGTTGGGTTTATATGGTAGGTGATGTTTTTTTCATCTATGTATTCCGGTGGTACAACCTTTTTTATGACCTGTTCGACCATATCCTTGTAGATGTCTTCGTACTCAACCTCTGCGGAATGCTGGGTCGATATAACGACGGTGTCCACCCTGATGGGTTTACCGTTATCGTACTCGACGGTAACCTGGGATTTTCCGTCGGGTTTCAGGTAGGGAAGCTTTCCGGATTTCCTGAGGTCTGAAAGACGCATGAGGAGCTTGTGGGCAAGCATGATGGTAAGAGGCATTAACTCTTCGGTCTGGTTTACCGCATATCCGAACATCATGCCCTGATCGCCGGCCCCCTCTTCTTTATGGAGTCCCTTGCCTGCGGTTACACCCTGAGAGATATCGGGTGACTGCTCATCGATGCTCGTGATAACCGCGCATGTCTCCCAATCGAATGCGAGCTCAGGTTCGGTGTATCCGATGGATTTGATTGTTCCGCGGACGACTTTCGGGATATCAACATATGCCGTGGTTGACATTTCACCGGCAACAAACGCCATGCCCGTGGTGACAAGGGTTTCGCATGCCACTCTGCCCTTCGGGTCCTGCTCCATTACCGCATCGAGAATCGCGTCAGAAACCTGATCGGCGACCTTGTCGGGATGCCCTTCCGCCACCGATTCGGATGTAAATAGATGCCTTGATTTGATCATGTACCTTCTCCTCGCATGTAAATTGTCTGTATACGTGAGAAATGAAAATGCTCAATAATCTGCCGTTTGTCAAGTGAAATTAGCACCTGACACCGGGTCTGTATAATACCTTGACACTCTGTGGGCCGCCTAGTATCATGGTTTTATCTATTTAAAATACTGGTCATCCGACCTGAGGCCGGCTGAATGTAGCTCTTCTTGTCGTAGGCGGCCTAAAAACGGAAGCAACCTGGTGAACAACATATTTTGTACCAAGGGCACAGGTACCAGAATTTCATTAATTATAAGATGAGCCTGTATTAATGTTAAAATTGCTTGTCATTACGTGCCGCAGGTATGCATTCTATAGGTAAAAACCATTAGGCAAGTGCACCATCAGGCATTTATCGGTTTGAACCTTCTAAAGAACTTCGGGCAAGTTACTGTTTGATACTCGGCCGTGAAGCGATATATCCTGTCCAAGGATACATCCTGTCCAAGGATACATCCTGTAAATGGCACACGTCGCTTTTACGCTTGGAAGTTCACTTGCCTATCTTTGACGAACAGTATGAATAATTGCGACACTGACAGGCCGATTGGAGTATTTGACTCCGGGGTTGGCGGACTTACCGTAGCAGCCGCCATAAAAAAGGCTCTTCCCGGAGAATCCATTGTATATCTCGGCGATCTACTTCACCTGCCCTACGGTTCAAAATCGGGGAAAGCGGTGCTCGACTTTACACGGGCGGCGGTGAATTTCATGCTCGGGCGCGGTATAAAGCTTCTTGTTATTGCCTGTAACACGGCAACTTCAGTTGCAATGCATATCATAGAAAAAGAGCTTGATATACCGGTAATCGGTGTGATTGAGCCGGGCGCACAGTCCGCGTGCAGCGTCACAGAAAATGGGCGAATTGGTGTTATCGGCACGACCGGCACCATAAAAAGCGGCGCTTATGAGCGGGCTTTAAAAAAGAAAAACGCTTCGGTTTCCGTTTTTCAGAAAGACACACCGCTGCTTGTTCCTCTCATCGAGGAGGGGTGGATTGGGCACCCTGTTCTAAAAATGGTGCTGGAGGAATATTTCACCTTTTTTAACAGTACGTCCATCGATACCATGGTTCTGGGCTGCACCCACTATCCGCTGATTCGACGACAGATACAGGAGGTTACAGGCTCGGTTCATATCGTTGATTCCGCCGAGACAACGGCTGCTGCCGTCAAAAGTCTTTTTGAAAACCACCGTCTCGGCCGCAGTTCAGAGGCGGGCGTCGGATACGAGATTTTTCTTACCGATTACACGGACAACTTCCGCAGTGTCGGTGAGAAGATCTTACAGCGGAAAATTGATACAGTCACTACCGTGACGCTCCGTTATTCAAACGGTAGGGTGATGTACAGGGAAAATCTATACGGAGAACTTGTATGAAAGTGTTTATGGCGGTGATTGTTTTTATAATGGTTGCTTCAGGGTTAGCATTTGCTGAGGTAGTGGATGGTATCGCGGCGAAGGTGGGTGCAGATATTATTACCATCCATGAATTCAACAGCGCCTATGGGCAGGCACGGCGGGCGGCGCTCATTCTGGGTGATGAGGTCCCGTCAAAGAAGGAGGTTATGAACAAGCTTATCGATAATCTTTTGATTAAGAAGGAAGCTGAGGCCCGGGGTGTCATTGTAACCGATGAGGAGCTCGAGAAGATCATTGCTAATATCAAGAAACAGGGAGATCTTTCAGATGGGAAATTCGAAGAACAGCTGAAACGGGAGGGTCTTACGTATGAGCAGCTCAAGGATCAGTACAGGATTGAACTGCTCAAGACCCGCCTCATCAACCAGATGGCATCATCGGGTATTCACACAATTGATGAGCAGGAAATAGAGAGTTTTTACAACGACCCTGCAAATCGTACGCTGCTCAGTGTTCCGCCTATTGTGAAGCTCGCAGAAATTTATTTGCCGCTTGCGCCGGATGCTTCCTACCAGGATGCAGTGAACGCAAAAAAACAGGCGAATGACATATACACTGCAGTAAAGTCCGGCCAAAGTTTTGAACAGCTTGTAAAACAGTATTCCCAGGCCCCCAATAAGGACAGCGAAGGGTACCTGGGGTCCTACACGAAAGAACAGCTTTCCGTTTTTTTAAAACCCGAAGATGTGAACTTTATCTTTTCACTTGACAGCGGAGATGTGACACCACCAATACGGCTCCAGGACGGATATTATTTATTCAAAGTACGTGAAAAAAGTGAAGGTGGCATGATGAAGTTCAGCGAGGCTCGAGAAAATATCAAGAGCTACCTTGTCAGAAAAAAAGGAGAAGGCATCTTCGAATCCTGGCTCTTGAAGGTTCGGCAGTCGACTAAAATTCAGAATATTATTTCAATGGAGTAGAATTTGGGTTCACGACGGAATGCGCGGGTTATTGCGCTTCAGGCTCTTTACCAGTATGACGTCGCGAAAAGAAACGTCGATGATATCCTCACCTTTGACTGGCTCGAAAAGAAGCATGATGCAGCCACACTTGAGTTCTCGAGAAAGATCATAAGGGGAACCATCCAATTCCTTGGAGATATTGACACAGCCATAGCATCTCAGCTCGAACACTGGGGTATGGACAGGCTTTCATATGTCGACAGGGCTATTCTAAGATTTTCAACCTACTCGCTTTTCTATCAGGAGGATGTGCCTGATACCGTCGTTATAAATGAAGCGATCGATATTGCGAAAATTTTCGGAAATGATGATTCCTACAGATTTGTAAACGGAGTTCTCGATGGAATTCGAAAGACAAAAGGGAAAGATGCGTTTAGAGAACATCGGAAAAGCTCTTTGGTCCTTTCTACGAAAAAGAAAAAAAATAGTTGAGTACATTCTTGTTGTCCTGCTGTTGTCCGCCGGTATTCTTGCATATTTTCTGGTTCAAAAAAGCGGTACATCGAACAGTTCCCTCCGTCCGAATATTTTCGATAGAAATCTGAGAGATGCACTCAACTATTACCGACTCGAGGAATATGACCGCTGTGAATTGCTGTTGAAGCATGTGCTCGATCAGGCCGGCAGACGGCGCACAAAGAGCCTGGCTGCTCTCTATCTCGGGAACATATACTTTAAAAAAAATGATTTCGAAAAAGCCCTTGCCCTGTACCGGGATTCGGCCTCCTACGATCGGAAAAATGTCAATGCTCTTTTTAATTCGGCTGTAGTGTTGTCTAAAACGGGGAGATGGACACAGTCTCTGGAAAGAGTTCAGAAAGTACTGGAACTACAACCCGATTTCAGGAAGGGACTCCTCTTTCTCGGCAATCTTTACTACGCTGCCGGGCAGTTTGACATGGCTGAACAGTTGTATACCAGGAAGCAGGATGACCCTTTATTTTTATTCAACCTTGCCATGGTATACGGTAGAATGAATCGGAGGGATGAATCGGTAAAACTGCTTAGCGGGCTTGCGTCCTCACCTGATGCCCCCGAGGCCCTGCGCGGCGCTGCTGCATATGAATGCGCCATTCTTATGCAGGAAAAAGATACGTATGATTCGGTGCAGTATTTGAAAAAGGCCCGTACCGTGTTTCCCGATTCTCCTGCTGTTCAGTACAATCTTGCCTACACTCTTTTGAAAACAGCGCAGTTCGGCGAAGCAGCCGACATTCTAAAAACCTTTACGGCCGATCCCGACTATTCGAGAAGAAGGGAATATGTTTCTTTATTCAGTTTTGCTCTCGTAAAGAGTGGGAGGTATAGGGACGCTCTCAATTTTATAATCCGTTCACATACCCAAAACGGGGACGAATTGACAGCGCAGATTGCCGGTGACATATTTCTCGAGCTTGGAGACCTGGTACAGGCGCAAACCTACTACAAGGAGGCCATTGAAAAAGAGACGATCGAGAAACCGGTGGACCAGAGCACCTATGTTAATCTGGTTCAAATATATTTACATCAGGGCTCCTATGAGCGTGCTATCGCCGTGAGCGATGATTTTGAAAAACATTACCCGGACAGCGTGCGCCCCATTATATGCAGGGCCGATGTGCTCTTCAGTCTCGGGAATATCAAGAATGCGAGGGTGTATGTTCGGAAGGCAGTCCAAAGTGACGGGACCGGCCTTATACTGGCAGGAGACCTCTATCGCAAGCATGGGTTGTATGATAATGCGCTTGATCTGTACGGCAGGGTGGTTGCCGAAGAGCCGGAGAACATGAAGGTTTGGGAGAAGATTGCAGAGACGTATGTGACTACCGGTCATACCGAAAGAGCCCGCAGTATTTATAAAAAGATCAAAAATGCCGCTATAGACCCTGTTCTGTACTACAGAAGCGCTGTTATCCTTGCAGGTATGGAGGAGGGTGAACCCGGGCGCTCGCTGTACGAGGAATTGATACGGGATTTCCCCTACAGGTACGAAGCTTATTATAACCTGGCCCTGCTGCTTTTAAAAAATGGACAATATACAGAGGCGTTGTCTTTTATAAAAGAGTGTCTTGAAAAAAACCCTGGTCTTGCAGCGCCAGTTCTTGCAAAGCTTCACACCCTGTCAGGGGTGATATACTTATTTCAGAACAGATTTGAAGATGCAGCCAGGGCATTTGCAGCAACCCGGATGCTCGACAGCAATAACCTTGCGGTCGTGCAGTATATGGAGATCCTTGAAAATTACGCTCGCTGATGAGGGGTATCAATAATAATTGTTCTCTGTCGATAATCAATACTGCAGTAGTACGCATTTTCTGCGTTGATTTGCAATTAGGTTGTAAAAAAGAGAATTTTCGGGTATAGTAATAGAGTACGGCCAAGCAGTGTACAGGTTACCAACCAACAGCGAAGGTAATGAAGGTAATTAATGAAGATAAACAAAGTTAAAAAGATCAATCTCCTCGCCGAAAGCAGGAATCTGATCCGCGTACGGGATTTTGTTGTAAAATACGGCAGAAAAATGGGCCTGCTTCAAAAACAGGTAAGTGAGATAAAACTTGCGGTCGATGAAGCGGTTTCGAACATTATACGGCATGCATACGGAGGAAAAAAGGGCAACTTTCAGATTGAGATGGAAAAGCTCGAAAGCGCCGTTGTAATACGAATTAAAGACCAGGGCGTGGAGTTCGACTGGAACAGCGTGCTCGAACCCGACCTGTACAAATATGTCGAGACCAGGAGGAAAGGCGGACTCGGCATATGGCTGATAAAGAAGCTTATCGATGAGGTGGAGTACAGCAGAACCGAGGACGGCACCAACATACTGACAATGAAGGTGTACCTGGAAGAGGAAGCTATCCGGTACGCGCCGAGCTTTAAAACCAGGTTCTCCGTACGGGTCCGTTTCGGCCTGTATGCTGTCGCCATGATTTCGGTGCTCATTTTTGTTGTTTTTAACATCGGCTCCAGATATCAGAAGAAGACCGTTCGCAAGAAATTCATTGACCGGTATAAAACCGTTGCCGAACAGGTTGCATCGACTGCAACAGACCTCGTATTGAAGGGTGACGGCCTTGGCCTCGTTAATCTCGTCGCGTCCTTGAAACAGACAGACTCTCCTGTCGATTATGTGGTTATAACCGATGCGGAGGGCAGTATACTCGCCGATACCGAGGTGAAACGAATTTTTACGCAGTATACCCGACCGAGAGGCGTGCGGCAGCTCACCGCGAGGGATTCGGTAGAGCTTTTTATCTACAGGGGCCGGGGCGGACGGCAATTCAATGATTTCGCTGCGGTTATTAAGATAAACAATGCAAAAATCGGAGAGGTGCATGTCGGCGTACCGGAAGATAAGTTTGCCGAGGTGAGTGACATCGTAAGCCAGCGGCTCCGTATCGCTTTTATTGCCCTGTTTTTCTGGAGTACCACGGTAATCGGGGTATTCATTATAGGTTCTACATTTATATCTCCAATTAGAAAGCTCGCAGACGAAATCGCCAGAATAAGCTCATCCGGGCAGGCCAGGGAGCTCCGTTTTACAACACGGAATCCGGAAGTGAGCAAGATCGGCGAGGCATTCAATGAAATCATGCGTAACCTGCGGATTACCCAGGGACAGCTGACCGATCAGACGCGGCTGAGAAGGGAGCTCCAGCTCGCACAGGAGATACAGAATGCCCTGCTTCCGAAACAGGTGCCCAAACTGGAGGGATTCGACATCGATGCGGCATACCGTGCCGCCCAGGAGGTGGGCGGCGATTACTACGATTTCTTTGAGGTTGATGAAAACTCGATTGGAATTGTTGTTGCTGATGTGTCCGGTAAGGGAATCGGTAGTTCGATGGTCATGACTATGATCAGGACCTCTATGCGGCTGGAAGCGCGGGGAAACAAACGGGCAAGCTATGTTTTGCACAAAGTTAACAAGGTGGCTATGGGCGACATCAGGAAGGGTATGTATGTCACCATGTTTTATGTGATCCTCGATGCCAAGAAGAGGATCGTTAATTACGCATCAGCCGGCCACAACCCGATGATCATCTACAGGGAAGAAACACAATCAGTCAGCTTTCTGAACCCCGGCGGAATTGCGGTCGGCATTGATCTTGGCGATCCTGATGAATTCAAAAAGAGGATAACCTCCGAAAAAATGAAATTGCGCAAGGGAGATCTGCTGTTTATCTATACGGACGGTATTACAGAAGCAATGAATGAAAAGCGGGAACAGTACGGTGAGCAGCGTCTCGTGGAATTCATTAAAAAGTATCAGTTCCTGCCTGCAAATGCCTTCAAGCAGAAGTTGAATGACGAGATATCGGCGTTTACAAAGGGATATCCCCAGAGCGACGATATTACTTTTGTCGTGGTCAAGCTGGAAATGAGCACAGCGGAAATTGAATCCGCAAAAAGACTTCATCTTTTCCAGCTTATCGATGAAGGAGCGTCTGTTGAGGAGGCTCTCGAGAAAACCGGAATTACGTATGAAGTCTATCAGGAGCTCAAAGAAAAAAGGGAGCAGTTTGGCGATGACGGCATTAAGGAAAGAGAACCCGAGGAGGGTGAGAAAGTCGAGATAAAACACGCGACCCATGAGCAGGTAAAGATACTCGCGCAGATAGTGCGTCAGCATCCTGAGTATGGGCCGGGAAGACTTGCAAGCCTGCTGAAAAGTGAGGAATACGGGGGATACAGTTTAAAAGAGAGTGTCGTCAAGCGTGAGCTGGTTCGTATGAAGCTCGATACGCGGGAAAAGCGAGAGGCTTTTTCAAAACGGGAACTTCCAAGCTGGACATCCTACAAATAAGCTACATAAAGATATTTTTATTGATTTTATGGTATGATTGAGATTACACTATTGTTATCCGGACGGATAACCCCACCACCCGGGAGACTATCCTGCTCACCGGTGGCAGTATGTGGGAGCGGTCTTTTCTGATAAAAGTCAATAGTCATGCTGGTTTTTTTGCGATAGTGTGATACTATAGATTGTAGGCAGGGGATGGGGAACAAAATCGTTGCATGTTATATTTAAAGAAGATTTTTTAATGTAAATTGTGTGGGAGGAAGGTATGCCTGATATTCAGGTCGATGTATCGTATGACGGGGCAGGCGATGAAATTGCTGTGATAGCAGCGAGAGGGTTTATAGATACAACGACCGCACCCGAACTTGAGAAAAAGCTTGAAGAACAGCTTGCACTCAATAAGTACAGAATTGTTGTGGACCTTAAAAACATCGATTATGTCAGCAGTGCCGGGTGGGGTGTTTTTGTAAGCGAAATACGGGAAATACGGGAAAACGGCGGTGATCTCGTACTTGTCAGTATGTCACCTGATGTTTATGACGTGTACGAGCTAATGGAGTTTTCGTCTATTTTAAAATCCTTTGACAGCCTTGAAGAAGCGATCGCCAACTTTATGGGCAAACCGGTAAAAAAGGAGAGTCCCGCACAACTTCCAGATACAAACCAGCCCAGGCAAACAGCAGTACCAGGGGCACCTTCGGTTCCGGCGGCGACGGCGCCGGGGGCACCTTCGGCTGACCCACAATCTGTATCACAGCAGACTGTATCGCAGAAACCCGTCTCTGAAGTCGGCCCGAGCGAAGATGTTTTTGCAATGGCTCAAAGTGAGCTGGGCAAGAGAATCATACAAATAATAATCGATAATCCGTACTTCGAAGTGAAAGAAATAGTGAAGTCTCTTCGCCTTCCGCAATACGGTGGATCGAAAACCGGTGGAGGTGCCGTTAAAAGAGAATTGAAAGCTATGGGTTTGCTCGAAAAATCCAATCGTTTTGAACTTGCTCTGAGAGGACGCGGTTGATTAATCCTGGTATAGACGGAATTTTTCGTGCATTACAAGAGCCCGTTTTATTAAATAACCTGCACCGGATATCACACAAACCACGAACAGTAACTCCGCCTGTATTTCAGAGATAAATACCGACGTACTTCGTATTTTTTCTATAATAATAAATTGTTGCGTGTTATCTTGAGCTTGGGTATTTTTATTTGTACGCTGTCAGGGTATAATTCTGAATCTTCAAGGACGGGTGTGTTTATATGGGCGATAAAGTGCAGTTCCTTCCTGCTGTTGAGAAGTTTTCAAGGGAAATCGCCGGGATAAAATCATTCAAACCCCTTTCGCAGTATATTGCCGATCAGCTGTCCTCTGTCCTGGGTGACACTATTAACTATGCGCTTGTTGACGTCAAAACGAATAACATTTACGAATCCTCACATATCGACAGTAATATTAAAAACATCCTGCCGTTCTTTATTGATGCGAAGTTTATTGATGAGATGAAAAAGTTGGACTGGAGTGTTATTGATGCGAGGGGTGTGCGGTTTTTATTTAATGAGGTTTTCGGGCAGAAGGCCGAGCTCAACACTTCCTTCCTGATAATTCCGAAGAAAGAGGATGATGCCATAAGCCACTTTTCTGTTCTGTGGGGAGGTGCACGGCTCGAGAAGATCGAAAAAGAGGATGTGGATTTCATATCGACGATCTGCAGCACCGCTGAATTGAAATTTGATGCTCTCCAGACCAGGGGAGAACGCCCATCCGGCGACAAAGATTTGAAAAGAAAGGCCTTTGAGCTCAAGGAAATTGCCGGTATGGGAGTTGATCTCACCTCCCTGGGCAAGGAGGATTTCTTCGGCAGCTTTCTGCTCAATGTAATGGGAAGGGCATTGAGTAAAACAGCGGTAATATTTCTTTCAACCAATGAAAACAATACGGAGTATGCGCCGGTCGCATCCAGGGGCGTTTTAAAAAAGTTCGTTGAGAAAATACGGTTTACCGACAGAACGAGCTTGGTGGGAGAGTTGAAAAAGCAGAAGGCACCGATGGTCATCAGTGATATCCTGAGCCTCCTTGGAGAGGATGAAAAAGAGGACCTCCGCAAACTGGAATCGGTCGTGCTCGTGCCGCTTGTTTCCAAGAACGGCGTCGTCGGTATACTGACTCTCGGCGAGCGCATCAATCAGAAACCGTATTCGGAAAAGGTGCTCGATTCAGTCAATATACTCTGCAATCAGATGGTGATACTCGTTGAAAATTCCAAGCTGTCAAATCTGCGATATGCCTTTTCCCGTTACGTTTCACATCAGCTCGTGGACGGTATACTTTCTAATCCTGAAGAGATCAAGCTCGGCGGAGAGCGGCGAAAGGTAACGATACTTTTTGCCGATATACGCGGTTTTACCTCAATGTCGGAAAACATGAACCCGGAAGATGTGGTGAACCTTTTGAATACGTACATGTCGGGAATGACGGATATCGTATTCAAATACGAAGGTACGCTCGATAAATACATTGGAGACTGTCTTATGGGAGTATTCGGCGTGCCCATTTCGCATTACAACGATACGGAACGGGCGGCGGTAGCGGCCATCGACATGCTGAAGTATGTACAGGAGACGAACGAAAAAAGGAAGAAAGACGGGCTTCAGGAAGTTGAAATCGGAATTGGAATCAATACCGGTTACGTTATTTCGGGAAATATGGGCTCAGTTGACAGAATGGATTATACCGTGATCGGTGATGTCGTCAATACGGCCGCGCGGCTCGAAGGCATTGCCGGCAAGAGGCAGATACTCATAACGAGCGATGTGTATGAAGAAATTAAATACGTTGTGGAAGCGGAATTTATCGATACCATAAGTGTCAAGGGAAAGGAAAAGCCGGTTGATGTGTACGAAGTTAAGGATCTTATCGCAGGAAAGTACATCAGCGTTCTTGCCCGTGTCGAGCCGTATAAGGTCGGGCAGTACCTCAATATTGCACGTGATGCTGAACTGATCGGATTGAAGCTCGGTTTCAGCAGCGAGGAGCTGATCAGGCTCAGATCTGCAATCATGCTCATCGATATCGGACATATCGGATTGAGTGAAGCGATTTTCAATAAGAAGGAGAGACTTACCGACGAAGAGTTTGAGGTGGTTAAAAGCCACGTGCTCAGAGGTGCGGAGTATGCACAGGTAAAATTGAATCTTTTTCAGGATGGTATCGATCTCATCAAGTATCATCATGAGCTGTATGACGGAACCGGGTACCCGGACGGATTGAAGGGTACGGAGATTCCGCTCTGGGCGCGTATTGTGGTTATTACCGATAGTTTCCATGCCCTTATTTCAAAGAGGCCGTTTCGAGAGCCCTTTTCAGAAGATGAGGCGATAAAGATTATTGAAGATGGAAAGGGATCAAAGTATGACCCTGAAATCGTTGATGTCTACCTGGAAATTTTGCGTGAGCGCCTGAAATCTTGAGAGGAGAGAACGAATCGAATGACTGAGATACCGAAGAAAATGGAAGTTACGAGTGATCTTGAGAAATCACTGATATTCAAAACCCTGCATAAATCCGGGCAGCCCCTGCATATCGACGTTAACGGTATCGAGTATGATGCTGCTATCGAGAAATACGACGAGAGTAATCTTACCGCTCGCCTTGATTCACCGTTTATCGGAGAGCTCGGTGAAATAAACAGCATCAATTTTGTTTTCAATAACAACTACCACTATTTTCCAGCGGCTATAATACAGGAAGATGAGCGTCATCTAAATATCCTTGTTCCGGAAGTCATCTACAAGAATATTCTCCGTAAGTATAAACGCCTCGATGTTTACGGAAAAATATACATGAAGTTTAAAATAATGATTCAGTCTGAGAAGAAAGAGATGGAGCATTCCTCCCTGCTCGATGAGCGTGTTATCATCCAGGAGGTGAGTAAACCCCGTCCGTCCGTCGATAAACTCCTTATAGGGATAAAGAACCTGGTGTCTGAGTATACGCAAAAGTTCCAGGTTAAGGTATTTAAACCGAATGAAAAAATGAGCTTCGAGGAAAAGGTAATCAAGGATATAAAAAAGGCGTTTTTGATATACGATTCCTATGAGGACAGTATCAGCGAAAGACGCTTTTATGATGAAAACTTTCTTACTGTAGGCGGCGCGTACGAGTACTACATACGAAGTGGAGAGGTGCGAAAGGCAGTCGAGGCGAAACTGCTCGATATGCTTCAGCAGAAGAGAAACAGCAGAATATTTTCCGAATGCTTCGTGCCGCTTATGCTCGAGGGTGAGGCGGTCGGCTATATACGCCTGACAAACGATGTTGATTTCCACAGGAGTATTAAGCCGGCTTTTATCGAGCGAACGGCGCGCTACGCCGGTATTCTGGTTGAAGCCCTGGTTAAATACGATTATTTTAGTCTTGAAACAGGCACTGATTATGATATATCGGTCGTCAATATTAGCGCAGGAGGTCTTTTATTCAGGCTTCAAAAAAAGAAACTCCAGCAGTATCTTATTGCGAATACGGTGGTGCAGATGTCGATACGGTTTCCGAAAAGGCAGATTGAAGCGCGGGGTATCATACATAGAATTGACGATGAGAATTCGGAATACGGTGTCAAGTTCCAGGAAATAAACGAGATCGACAGGAAATTCATAGAGGATACGGTTGGGCGCGGGACTGTCGAATAGCCTTTCGAAAACTGCGGGATGCTGCTGTGCGGGGAGCATCTTCGGATGTGCTGCTTTTAAATAATGGATTCAGCCGGTCGGACGGACCTTTTTTTATGTGACGGAGGGTTTTATGGCTGCAAAGAACGAAACGGCTATGAACAGTGTTATTGGGGAAGGGTCGATTTTTGAAGGGAAATTTTATATACGCGGTTCCCTCGAGATAGACGGTAAATTTGAAGGAGAGGTTAAAACGGAAGACCAGCTCATTGTTGGGGAAACCGGCAGGGTGAAAACGGATATTTTTGCCAAAACGGTGATTGTCGGCGGCACGGTAATAGGCAATATCCGTGCCGATGAAGATGTTACTCTGCTTTCAACCGGCAGAGTGCTCGGTAATATACACGCCCCGCGTGTTATTGTGGAGGATGGAGTTGTGGTACAGGGCGAGATATCGATAAACGCAGGTCATCAGAAGAAGATTAAAAATGTCGTGGAGGAATCGTTTGAAGCAGGACCGAAGATCGACGATATCCTTCACGAGAAAAAAAAGGTGGAAATTGAAGTGCGGGAAAAAACAGGGGATGCAGGAACTTAAAAACAGCACCGAAATCGAATACATCAAACAGGCCTGCAGGATCGTCGCTGATTTGCTGAAATATCTCAGAGAGATAGCAAGGAAGGGAGTTACCACGCAGTGGCTGGATGAACGAGCGGAGGAATTTATCAGAAGGAGGGGCGGGGTCCCTGCATTCAAGAATTACAACGGTTTCCCCTCGTCTATCTGCGCCTCTGTCAATGAGGAAGTCATTCACGGTATTCCGGGTCCGTACCGTCTAAAAGAGGGGGATCTCCTGAGTATCGACGTGGGTGTTAAAAAAGAGGGCTATTTTGGGGACGCTGCCCTCACCATACCGATCGGCCAGGTCTCACCTGAAAAACGCGCCTTGATGGAATCGACGAGGGGCGCACTCTTTGCAGGCATCGAGGTAGCACGGCACCTGAATCACGTTTCCGATATTTCAAGTGCTGTACAGGTCTACGTCGAAGAGAGGGGATTATCCGTTGTCCGTGATTTCGTCGGACACGGCGTGGGAAAGAAACTTCATGAAGAACCGCCGATCCCAAATTACAAAACACCTGGGAGAGGGCCGCAGCTTTTTGCCGGAATGACACTCGCCATCGAGCCGATGGTCAATATGGGAACCTATGAAGTAATTATCAAGGACGATAACTGGACCGTAGTTACCAAAGACGGAAAAGCATCCGCTCATTTTGAACACACCATTCTTGTGCAGGATGGTGATGCAGAAATTCTGACACTGACGTAGAGGCATATTCACCTGCTTATCATTACAATTAGTTTTATAAACCGAACGGCGCATAATTCCCTCATAAACCCAGGTTTTTCATCTATGCTGATGGACCCGGCCGGGAATTTTCCCGCAGCATGATTTAATCGATGGTTCAGTGGAGGTTTTGATGCTTCAGAAAGAATTTACAATCGCCAATGCGGCCTCGTACACAGACCGTGAGGTGACACTCAACGGGTGGGTCAGGCACATACGATCAAGCGGTAAAATATACTTCATCGAGATGCGGGACGGGACAGGTGAGATGCAGACCGTTGTCGTAAAGGGGGATGTTCCTGAAAATGTTTTTACCCGTTGTGCTGAAATAAAAATCGAATCAGCGCTTTCGATGAAGGGTATCATCAGGGAGGAGAAGCGGGCGCCCGGCGGATACGAAATGACGGTGCGGGATGTACACATAATACACATTCCACCTGCCGACTACCCTCTTTCAAAAAAGTCTCATGGAACCGACTTTCTCATGGAGCGCCGGCACCTGTGGCTGCGGTCGCACAGGCAGCTTGCCATACTGAAGGTGCGGAGCGAGCTTATACGTCTATTACGTTCATATTTTCATGATAACGGCTTTATCCTTATTGACACGCCGATTTTAACGGGATCGATCGGCGAAAGCGCTGGTAACCTGTTTGAAACGAACTATTTCGACCTGGGAAGCGCCTATCTCGCGCAGACCGGACAGCTGTATTTAGAAGCTGCTGCCGGAGCGTTTCAAAGGGTTTTCTGTTTAGGACCCACTTTTCGCGCCGAGAAATCAAAAACCCGGAGACACCTGACGGAGTTCTGGATGCTTGAAGCGGAAGTTTCCTTTTATGATACGCACAGGAATATGGACCTCCAGGAGGATATGATACGCTTTGTTGCCGACACTGTCATTACCGCCTGTGAGCGGGAGCTCGAAATTATCGGACGCGATATTCGGCCGTTTCAAAATATTGTTGGGTCATTTCCGAGAATAACATACACCGAAGCGATCGATGTGCTGAAGAAGAAGGGGTTTCCAATCGAGTGGGGTGATGATATAGGCGGGGATGAAGAAACCGCACTATCCAATGAATTTGAGAAACCTGTTTTTGTCTGCAACTATCCGGCTTCGATAAAGGCCTTCTACATGAAACCCGATCCGGAAGATGAAAAAACCGTGTTGTGTGACGATTTGCTTGCGCCCGAAGGGTATGGAGAGATAATAGGCGGCTCTCAGAGAAACGACGATTACCAGTCTTTGCTCGAAAGAATCCAGATTGCCGGCCTTGACCCGGAATCCTACAGGTGGTACCTTGATTTACGAAGGTTCGGCAGTGTGCCGCATTCAGGATTCGGCCTTGGGATCGAGAGGCTGCTGTCGTGGATCTGCGGACTTCCACATGTTCGGGAAGCCATCCCCTTCCCGAGACTTATCAACAGGATTTCTCCCTAGTACGACAGCGATACTGTTTTAATTATATTGTATGCGTACGGCTCTATTTGACGTAGAACTGGTTGGATTCATCACTTCTTTCCTGCTGGTAAACGCATCTCAATCGACACTGAAATGGAAAATATCGCCCGTGGTACTGGCAGATACTGGATCGTTATGATACATACTGAACATAGAGGCCTTGTACTCTTTTTCCTTCTTATAGCCGTTTCAATTATGCTGATTTACCCGGCTCACCGTGTACATGCAGAGCAGTTCTACGCCGTTGAAACGAGTGGCGGTATACGAGCCGTCGATGAGAAAGGGGCTGTGTTTCGCTTTGTTTCCGGAGAGGCGTTACCGCGAGAATCAGTTATACGCACGTACAAGGAAAGTGAATGTGTTATCTCAAACGGTGATCTGTTCTACAAGATATACCCATTCAGCAAGGTGAAACTGGGTTCGAGCCCCGAGCTTGTATACGGGAAACTCTCTCAGTCAAAATCAACCCGGTTTGTCGATCTGCATTTTTATCTTTCAGGAAGGCCCATTCAGGGGCACACTCTCAGAATAATCGTCCGTACGACAGAAAGAGATCCGGCGATAACTGCGCTCATACAGCAGGGTCATAGCAAGCACCTGTCCCTGTTTCCCCTGGGCCGCGAGACGTACAGGGCTTTTGCCGGTTTCGATGTCGAGGCTGCTGCTCACAGGTACGATCTCGTGATCAGGGCGGAAAACGACAGCGGAAGCAGCACCCAAATCGTGTACCCTTTTTATCTGAGAAAATCCGAGTTCGAGCGGGGGACGGTAAAATTACCCACAGGCAAGGGTGCGCTATTCGAGCCATCGGAAAAAAAGGAAATCGAGCGCGAGCAGCTCAGCGGTGTGCTTGCGCATATTTCACAAAGTGCCTTGTGGGAAGGTAAATTCAGCAGTCCGGTGCATAATCCGGTTGTGATTTCAAGTTTCGGAAAGAAAAGAGCCTACTATCTGAGTAGCCGGTTTATCGGATTCAGATATCATCGAGGTATTGATTTTCGTGCTGATCGGGATCAGAATGTATACGCACCGAACAGCGGTTTTATCGTATTTGCGAGACGGAGAGTAACAACGGGGAATACGGTGGTTGTCGATCACGGACAGGGGGTGTTTTCTCTGATCTTTCATCTTGATTCTATTTCTGTTTCAGAAGGCAGGCCTGTAAAGAAGGGTGAAAAAATCGGTGGAGCCGGTGCAACCGGGCTTGCTGCTGGTGTGCATGTACACTGGAGTGTAATTGTAGACGGCACCTATGTAGACCCCGAAGACTGGGTGAAAAGCGAATTTTGAATAATGGAGTGTTTCATGGACAGGTACTGTCAAAGCGTCGAAGATGCTGTGCATTTTCTAAAAAATTTGTTACCGGAAAGTGTAAAATACGCTGTTATGCTCGGATCGGGGCTTGGAAAGCTGGCCGGGGAGATGGAAGATACTATCAGGGTTCCGTATGCGGATATTCCCGGGTTCGGCCACGCAACCATTCCCGGTCACAGGGGAGAGCTCTCTTATGGAAGTTTTGCCGGCCAAAAAATTTTAGTCTTATGCGGCAGGTTTCATTGCTACCAGGGATATACTATGCAGGAGGTCACCATGCCAATACGTGTCATGAAGCGGCTTGGCGTACAGACTGCTGTTTTAACAAATTCGTCCGGAGGCATCAACAGGTCATTCAGAGCCGGTGATATTATGCTGATACGCGATCATATCAACCTGCTTGGAAACAATCCCCTTGTCGGGGCGGATAGCGGGTATTTCGGCACGCCTTTTATTGACATGTCCGAACCCTACGATCATACGCTGATATCACGCGTCAAAGAGCTCGCAGCACAGGACCCGGCAATCGGTACGCTCAGGGAAGGTATATATATCGCAGTCACCGGCCCGAGCTATGAAACAAAGGCTGAAATAAAATTCTTTGCGCATGTGGGAGCCGATGCAGTTGGCATGTCCACGGTGCCTGAGGTTATTGTCTGTGTCCAGGAAGGGATACGTGTTCTGGGTATATCCGTTATCGCGAACAGCGCAACCGGTATAAAGAAGGGTGCACTCAGCCATGAAGAGGTGCTTGACATAACCGGGAAGACGGGTGGCAGAGTTATTTATCTGATCAGGGAAGTATTTAAAAATGTCCTCCAACCGTAATCATGAGCACCGGCTTTTTTCCGATGAAGCCCAAGAGGCCATGAGAAGAGAAATAGAAGCAGCCGGGGGAAATGAGGTTCTTTTTTTTGGCTGGATTCATGAAAACGGCGCCCTAGACCGGATTGAGGTAATCGCCCGCGGAAACGACGTGAGTGTTGCTGTTCCCCTTGACAGAAGTTTTCTCCCCGATGTTGTAATACATAATCATCCGGACGGTATACTTACTCCCTCGGACCAGGATGTGCACATGTCCTCACTCATCGCAAACCGGGGTGTCGGTTTTTATATTGTGAACAATCAAGCGACCGAGGTCTATGTCGTTATCGAACCGGTGCCCAGGCGTAAAACCGTTTTACTTGACGTTGAAAAGCTAAAAAAAATCATCTCCTCCGGCGGTCCTTTCAACACGCTGTTTCCCCATTTTGAAGAGCGGCACGGACAGATGCAGATGGTTGAGCACGTGTCAGGCGCGTTCAATAATGACGAGCATGTGCTTATCGAGGCGGGCACGGGTATCGGCAAGTCGCTCGCCTATCTCATCCCGTCTGCCGGGTGGGCTCTGAACAACAATGAAAAAGTGGTGATTTCAACTAACACGATAAATCTTCAGGAACAGCTCCTCTATAAAGACATACCGGATCTCAAAAGGGCTTCCGGGTTGGATTTCAAGTATACCCTTATGAAGGGCAGGGGAAATTATATCTGTCTCAACAGGCTCAATGAGGCAAAGCAGGACCTTTTCGCTCTTATCGATGATGATGAGGTCGAGCAGTTCAATGCCATAGAGGGATGGCTTGAAACAACCGATGACGTAAGCCTGTCAAACCTCCCCTTTATGCCCAAACCTTCTCTGTGGGAAAAGATCAACTCCCAGCCGGGCACGTGTCTGGGGGGGGCGTGCGCATTTTTCAGTGAATGTTACGTCAACAGGGCGAGGCGTCATGCCGCTGAAGCGCATATCATAGTAACGAACCATCACTATGTGCTCGCAGATGCCCAGTCGAACAGCTCGGGTGCTGCCCTTTTACCCCCATATCAAAGGGTGATTTTTGATGAAGCACACAATCTCGAATCGTCCGCAACATCATTTTTTACAAAAAATGTAACGCTTGCCGCTGTTCTGCGCATTCTGAACAGTCTGTATACAGGGGCCCGGAAAAAAAAAGGATACCTGGTATATCTAATGAACAGGGATATCCGGGGTCTTGAGAGCCGGGTGATACCGATAATGGATTTCGTCCGGCAGGCGAGATCCGCTGCATTTGAGCTATTCAGCGGGATCGATGAGTTTATTGCTGCTCTGAATGCAGCAAACGAAGACAACCCGGTTTCACTGTTTGAGGTTACCGACGAACTGAGAAACCATGCGATGTGGGATGCGTGCGTACTGAAAAGGATCGATGCCTTTTACAAAAGCTGCTCCCGGCTCGTAAATGGCCTGCTCGATATCCGCGCGCATCTTGCAAAGGGTGGAAATGAGCGGTATGTACGGCAGGTAGAGGGCCTTACCGGCCGGCTGATTGAAACAACTGAAGCTATAGACAAATTCCTGGGGGAAAATGATGAAACCTGGGTACGCTGGATTCAGAAGAAGCGGGAAGCGGGCATTGTCGTGGCCCTGGTTGAGGTCGGCGATGTCCTGAATGAGCTTCTGTTCAGCAGGATGAAGAGCCTCGTGCTTACGAGCGCGACGCTTACGGTAGACGACCGGTTTGACTTTATTAAATCAAGACTTCATATCGGCGATTCAGCGCAATCGGTCATTCTGGAATCCTCCTTTGACTATGACAGGCAGATGGTTGTGTTGATACCGCAAAACGGACCCGGGCCGAATCAGCCACGGTATATCGAGTCTCTTGCCTGCAGTATCACGTCAGTACTGAGAAAAACGCATGGGAAAGCTTTTGTCCTTTTCACCTCATATACAATTCTCAACCGTGTGTTTGATCTTGTGAAAAATGCGCTCTCTGCAGAAGGATTCGTGCTGTTCAGACAGGGAGATGAGACGAGAAGCAGGCTGATGGAACGCTTCAGGGGGGATATTCATTCCGTACTTTTTGGAACAGAGAGCTTCTGGGAGGGTGTAGATGCGCCCGGAGAGACACTTGAATGTGTCATCATTACAAAACTCCCCTTCAAAGTCCCGACCGAACCTATAATCAGAGCGCGGATAGAAAAGATAAAACAGCGGGGAGGCAACCCCTTTCTCGAGTACTATGTTCCGCTCGCCGTCATCAAAATGAAGCAGGGTATCGGACGATTGATCAGAAATAGGTCCGACAGGGGTATTATCGTGATACTGGACAACAGGCTTCTCGTGAAGAGCTACGGGTCCCTGTTTCTCCATTCAATACCAACGGTAAATATCCACCGGGGAGCACTGAAGGCGATGCTCGAGGACGCCGAATCCTTTCTCTCTATTACTCCTTGACAAATTAACATTTCTTCATACTATATAATATTCGGATGCTTTATGTCCGGATAGTGCCGCCGGTGCGCATATCTGCCGTGTGGATATAACTCCGTGTAGGAGAAAATGCCGGGCCAACATTTTGACTGAGAGGAAAACCAGTGGGCACCTTTTATGTGACGACACCGATCTACTATGTGAACGATGAGCCCCATATCGGTCATGCGTACTCGACGATTCTTGCCGATGTTCTGTCACGGTACCACAGACTTTTCGGTGAGGAGGTTTTCTTTTCAACAGGAACCGATGAACACGGGTTAAAAGTGAAGGAGGCGGCTGAAAAAAGGGGAGTTGCGCCCGAGAAGCACTGTGATGAAATGGTGCTGCGTTTTCTCGAATTGTGGAAAAAGCTTCATATCAGCTACACCCGTTTCATACGGACAACGGAGAAAAAACATGTCTTCGTTGTGCAGAGCATGCTCACCTATCTCTACGAGAGGGGTGATATCTACTTCGACACCTACACCGGAAAATACTGTGTTCCTGAGGAGAGGTTCTGGACCGAAAAGGACCTCGTCGACGGCAGATGCCCCTCATGCGGCAGGGATGTTATCACCATTGAGGAGAAAAACTACTTTTTCAAGCTCTCGAAATACAAAGACTGGCTCGTCGATTATATAAAGGAGAACACCGATTTCATACGGCCGAAGACGCGAAAAAATGAAATCCTCGGCTTTCTCAAAAAAGGGCTCTCCGATCTCTGTATTTCACGACCGAAATCACGGCTTGATTGGGGTATAGAGATACCCTTTGACAAACGTTTCGTGACCTACGTATGGTTCGATGCCCTTATAAATTATATAAGCACAATCGGTGTGTACCGGGACAACATCTCCTTCCAGAAATGGTGGCCATGCGACGTGCATCTGGTCGGCAAGGATATTGTCACCACGCACGCAGTGTACTGGCCGATCATGCTCAAATCCGCAGGGTTCGAGCTGCCGAAAACCATTTTTGCGCATGGGTGGTGGCTTTTGCAGGAGGAAAAAATGAGCAAGTCGCTCGGCAATGTGGTGCGGCCGATCGACCTGGTGGACAGGTACGGGTATGAGAGCTTTCGCTATGTTCTTATAAAAAATATGACGCTCGGTTCGGATGCGAACTTCAGTAAAAAGAGTTTTCTCAAGACGGTCAATTCGGACCTTGCAAACGACTACGGAAATCTGTTGAGCAGGCTGGTGCAGATGGTTCACAAGTATTTCAATGGAGTGATTCCAGTGCCGGTAAAGACTGAGGGTAAACTTTCACGTCAGGGAGACAGGCTGTATACCGCGGTTAAAAATGCGGTCGAAAAGATGGAACTGAATAAGGCGCTTGACACTATATTTCAGTATATACGTTCGATAAACAAGTATATTGACGACAAGGCGCCCTGGTCACTCTATAAAGAGGGAAAAAATGATGAACTGAAGACCGTACTTTATGCTGCATGTGAATCGCTCCGGCTCGCATCCGTTTTACTTGCACCGGTTGTTGTCGATAAGGCTGAAAGGGCGCTTTCCGTTTTCGGGGAATCGGTACGGGCGGGTATAGAAAAAACGAACCGGGACCTCTCGATTTTTACATGGGGAAAGCTGAGAAGCGGCGGAAAGATAAAAAAAATCAACAGCCTGTTTCCGCGGCTGGAAATAGAGAGAGGAGATAAAGTGGAGATTCCTGCGTCGGAACATGACCAAAAGATTGACATTGAGTATCTCAAAAAAATTGATCTTCGAGTTGCAACGGTTGTTGACGCCCAACGAATCAAGGGATCGAAAAAGCTTCTGAGTTTGAAAGTGAATATCGGCTCAGAGGAGCGTTCAATCGTTGCTGGAATTGCCGAATACTACGAGCCAGACGATCTCATCGGCAGGCAGATCATCCTTGTTGCAAACCTCAAGCCGGCAAAAATAATGGGGAACGAATCCAACGGTATGCTCCTTGCTGCAGCCGGAAAGGACAAATTGGCCATTTTAGGACTTGACAGGGAGGTCGAACCTGGAAGCAGGGTGAGCTGATCCTGGCGAATAAACGGAATTTTGCAACAATTACAATATTATTGTCTTGACATCGCGAAAAGAAAAATGTATAACTGTCTAAACAGGTGACTTTTATTTCGGAAAGAAGCGACGAATGTCGCTTCGCTGCCGAGTGATAAAAATAATTTAATCAATGTTACGTAGAAGTGACTGAGGCCACTTCGTGGATGAGTAGTAAAATAACTTAATCAATGTTGCGTAGAAGAAGTTAGGAGTATGTTATGGGTGAATTACAATATGGAGAACCGAAGGAGAACCTAGCTCATAAAAAACTGGAGAAGGTTGATCTGTCGGATGAATATATCTTTGATATGGCACAGAAAATCGTAGAGGCGGCAAATAAACGGGGTGTCCTGCTGAGATTGCTCGGTGCAGCAGCGTTTCTCTATCACTGCCCGGAGCACCGGGAGATGTACAAGAAACTGAAACGGAGGCTTACCGATGTGGATGTCGTCACCTACAGTAAGTTCAAGTCGACCCTTATCGAACAGGCAATGACGGATGTTGGTTTGAAACAGCAGAGGCATTATGTGTGGCACGCGGAATCAAGAGAAATTTATTACAACGATGAGGGGCTCTTTGTCGATGTATTCCGAGACACACTTGATTTCAGCCATGTGGTCAATTTCAGGGGCAGGCTCGAGCTCGATGATCCGACGATTCCCGTGGAGGATCTTTTTCTCGAAAAACTCCAGATTCACGACATCACCCAGAAGGATTTCAAGGATGTTATCGTTCTCCTGTTAGAACACAATCTCGGCGGCAAAGAAAACAGGGAAGAAATAGAAGCGTCTTATATCGCGAACGTGTTTTCGGATGACTGGGGTTTCTACTATGACGCCGTAAATAACCTGAACAAAATCAAAGACTACGCCGATGGTTTCGATCTTTTAACCTCAGCTCAAAAGCAGACAGTCAGGCGGAAAATTACCGATTTGCTTGGCCGAATAGAAGATCAGCCGAAAACCGGGAAATGGAACAGAAGGGCAAAAAAGGGCACAAGAAAGCCTTGGTACAGGGAAGTCGGTGAAATACAGCAGGGGGTATAGAGGAGGAAGTTTTGTTCGGCAAAACCAGCACAGAAAAAAAAGAGAAAAAAGACAAGAAGAAAAAATGGGATTTTACGAAACTATTTTTTGCCACTGATGTGCACGGATCGTCACGGACATTCAGAAAGTTTGTGAATGCCGGCACCCTCTATAAAATCGATGTTCTCGTGCTCGGAGGCGATGTTACCGGTAAACTGCTCGTGCCAATCATTCAGGATGATCAAGACAGTTTCCACGCCACTGTGAGCGGCGTGAGGAGAGAGGTTCATACGGGAGAAGAGCTCGAAAACCTGCAGACAATGATCGATGATCTCGGTTTTTACTGGGAGATTATGGACGGCGAGACCTATCACGCTCTTAAGGATGACTCTGTGAAGGTAGAGGACATTTTCAAACAGAAGGCGCGGGATCGGCTTTTGAGCTGGATGAAACTGGCTGACGAGAGGCTGCGGGGTAAGCCGTTCAAACTGTATATGACCGGCGGAAATGACGATGACCAGTGGGTGGTGCACGCCATAGAAGAGAATCAGACCCAGCAGCTCATCAACCCCGAAGAAAGGGTGGTGATGGTGGACGAACTGCATCCCATGGTAAGCCTTGGATTCAGCAATCCCACCCCCTGGGATACCCCGCGTGAGACGGATGAGGACACACTTCGAGAGCTTATCGAGAAAACAGTGAAGGGTATCGATGATTACAAAAACGTAATTTTTAATTTCCACGCGCCTCCAA
>Ga0307445_10000105_pt1 | contig 37006 bp, 72 predicted proteins | sample SalMarSW160330MG_FD_202147 | JGI IMG/M metagenome (GOLD analysis project Ga0307445, IMG submission 202147) | Salt marsh sediment microbial communities from the Plum Island Ecosystem LTER, Massachusetts, United States - SW1603-30 | ecosystem: Environmental > Aquatic > Marine > Intertidal zone >... | reverse complement strand
GTGGGTCAACCAAATATCCGGCCTCGCATTCATCGGGGCAACTTTCGCAGGGGAAAAGATGATATTTTGTGCAACCGCATTCTCCCTCTAAATTATAAAGCCCGTCATAACCGTTTTCCTCAAGATATTTTTTTACTATTTCTTTGACATTCATGTATTCCTCCTAAAAAATATAGGGTGAGCGGGCAAGGATTTGCACCCTGCATGTGTTATTTTATTTCGTCCGGTTCCTTGACATCGTCGCATTAACCACCACCTACTTCACAATGCATGCGATACATTGCCTTTCTTATTCTCTGGTGTGCGTCTACATTTTCCGCCACCACTCACCCCTCATAATATTTTGCAAAATTATTTATTTCTCTCCATTAAAAATATAACCAGTTCCTTTACAATACGGACATTTAATGAATCCAGATTTAAGTATTTTGCTATCAGGATCAGCTAATTGAACTGATCCTGTACCTTTACACTTCCAACAAATACTACTATTATTTATAGATTTTATCACTTTTCTATTCCTTCCTCCTTAAAAAGTGGAGCGGAGATCATTATAGAATCTCATAAGTTTTCTCCGCTCCGTCATGGCCTTTAAATCTCGCTTTCTTGGCCTTAAATTACACTTCCTTAATCAGTTTTATTTTATCCGCCATCAATGTTCCTTCTGGCCATCCATATTTATTATTGCTCAGACCAATATAAAGTCTGAATACTTCAATTGGTATCTTTGGTTTTCTTACACCAATTGCCTCACATTTAAAAATCGTATATCTTCCGGTAAATGAATGAAATGATTTTGCTTTTTTTAATGATTCAAATATTGTGATGCCATATTTTTTATTTTTGCTTATTGTCCACGCATTTATTTTATATATTAATTTTAATTTTAATAATTTAATCTTGTCAAAATAATGATTGCATCTTACTCCCAATTCCCTTTCATTACATACCGCGCTCACAAGTTTATCATCTTCCCATGCGACCACCTTATAATAATATTTCATGGCTTATCCTCCAATTTGCATAAAAGCCTTATTGATATAATAATAAAGTGCCGTTGTGTGTACACACAACAGGCCATTTTTCGCTCTAATATGATTTATCGTCCTCCGTGTTGATTGGCCTTGTCTTGGCCAATTCTTCCCTTAATATTTCACTTACCAAACTCCGCAGATTTTCTTTATTTGTTGCCCTGCGCGCTTCTTTTTCGGCCCTTAAAGGATTGGTTACACAGTACCGATCAGCGGCGTAATTCATAAACTTTGACAGTGTAGTTTTCTTTTCTGCGGCATGTTTTTTATAACGCTCTTTATCTTCATTGCTGGCCCATACTTTTATATAAGGCATTCTCTACCTCCCGCTTGTATCATAAATTAATTCTTGCATTTCTTTTTTATCAAAAAGTTCTTGCTGCGAAATATATTCCTGATATCGCTTTTCCTGATCGGCCCAATAATCTTTATCAATTTCGCATCCCTCAAAGTCAAAGCCCAAATCATGACAAGCAATGCGAATTGAACCAGAACCTACATGGGAATCGAATATTTTTTGGCCGGGCTTTGCGTAATTGGTTAATAGCCATGCATAGAGATCTACTGGTTTTTGACATGGGTGTATTCTTGCATTCTTTCCAATATTTTTCCAATTTATTGTTTTACCCTGTACATTTCCCTTCCAGGCAAATCTAAATATTTTAATATTAACCCCGAATGAATGGTATGCGATGTCGCAGTCAGATAATTCACGACATTGCCTTTGAATACCACCATCTAATTTATCGTGTATTATTCTACCACCAATTAAATCTGGATAATAATTTGCTCCCCATATTATTTGGTTTTTAGATATTCTAAACAATTCTATAAAATATTGTTTTGATGGAATTTTATTATTCCACGTTATTTTTTTATGTATTTTTTTACTTGCCGTTTGATTAAAATCTCCGATTCCATACGGCGGGTCAACAATAGCCAAATCATAATGGTTATCCGGCTTGTCTTTCATTATATCCATGCAGTCACAATTATGTACAATGTTATTCATAATCAAATCCGCCCATCTCTTGTGATGTGAATAAGTTATCCTGTTCTTTGGCTTGCTTTATTTTATCTTTTTCCCAGCAGCTTAAGCATTGCCTGATTGTTTTTGTTCCATCATCTGTTTCAATAATTGATTCAATTGTCCAGGGATTTTTTTTACAGACTTCACAAAGCTTGCTCATGTTTGCCTCTCTGATTTATATATTATTTTTGCTATATTATTTTGCTCAAGATGCGTCCATGGAATGGTAGCAAATATTGTTAATCCATAACCTTTTCTACTTATTTTTAATTTATATTTTTCCAAATTATTTAAACAATATTTTTTACATTCTTTCCATATTATTTTATATATTATTTGAGGTAAACTATTATTAATATTCCAAAATATATAAATTATCCAATCACAATTAATATCATAAATCCATCCCCATTTTTTATCAACAACACATTGAACCAATTCAAAACATAAGTCTGGATAATATTTCCTTCTGGCCTTTTCTTCAACCCTGTATTCATTATTATTAAATATCAATATTAAATCTGATTTTCTATTTGCGCTTCCCGTTATTTCCTTAACTTCGAAACCTTTATTTTCATAAAATTGTTTCGACCATATTCTCACTTTTTTTTCAAATTCAAATTCATCTGTTATCAAATTTCGTTACCCCAACAGTCCCAATCATCCCGTTTATTTCTTGCGAACAATTCAATTTTATTTTTCTTTTCAGGGTGTAATCTTTCTATCATTCCATAAAAATATTCCGGCTTTTTACTGTGTTCTGTTCTTTCCTCAACATAAACACTGTCTGTTTGATTCGCCGCGCTTTTATCAGTGGGCGCGCTTGACCCTCGCCCGGCTATTATTAATATTTCATGTCTAATAGATGCGTAAAATCCCATATTATGTTTTACTTTATCCCATATCATGCATGTTTTATAATCGAACCCCCAGGCATTTATTATTTCAAATGCCCTATTTAATTTAGGAGCTGTTGTCCACAGATAAAGCACGCAATTATCATCTGCCAATCCTTTTATTGGAAGATCTGCCAATTCTTCCTCTGTCATCGTCGGATAATGGCGTTCCGCATCCTGTCCAAAATATTCTTGGTCTTTATAATATTTCCATGGTGGATCAGCATAAATTATTTGATATTTTTTATTAGGCAATTCTTGCTGTGTTCTATTTTCATCACCACGCTTTATTTTTTTTACTTCTTCCCTGATTTCCCGAACGGATAGATTTTCTTGTTCAGCTTTATCGAGCATTATTTCTTGTTGTTCTGGTTCCAAAGAAGCTACTTCTTCGTGATGAGAAAAGCTCAAATCTTGTCGACGTCGACAACTTTCTACTGATCCACTTACGCTTTTTATTGAGGCGAGCGTGTCATATGCTAACCCCGTAATCTCCTCGGCTTCTTTATACATCTCGCCCCATTTTTTCTCGCCAAATCGCAACCAATCACCGATCCAAAATTGTATACTTTTTTCCATAGTTTTTAAAACTATTCCAATCTGATCCCATTGCTCTTTATTGATTGATTCTTTTATTATAAGACTATTTTTTGTTATTTCACAATTTGGAATTGTTACGAGTTCCATCTATTCCCCCATAAAAAAAGGTCTTAAACCAGCCGCCTGGACATCGCCCAATGGTAGGCGAAGCGGCCGGTTCAAAACCTCTTTATCATTTTCCATTGTATTTTGTCCATGTGCATAATATCATATTCCCCCAGCTTGTGTCAATAAAAAACGGCGGCTTTCCCTGGGAGGGGAAACCATATTATGGTTTAGGGCCGCCGTCATAATTCTTTACCTCGTAATTTTAAAAAGATTGTTTCAGTAAGTTCGGCAGATTTTTCAAGCTCATCATGGCAGCTCGCACAAACTAAGATTGTTTGACAATATAATTCCAGCCTCCACATCTGCCCCCGGTACCAATGCCGCTTGTGTCGATGATGCCAGGATAAGCCGAAAGTGTTTTTGCAATCAAGCAATCGTGCCTCACATGATCTTATACCAATATTGTCATATATTTTTTTAAGCTTTCGGTTTGCGGACTGGTTTATTTTTCCTATCTTGCCTATTTTCCTTAACATGCCGTATCTATCATCTCCTCCGGGCTGTAGCCCTGTGACAGGAAAAACTCTTGTACCTTCATAAAATATGCTTTGAATTCAATTTCAGTGCAAAGCCGGAAAGATTCACTTTTTGGGAGCTCTACAACTTCACCGGATTTTAATTTAATTATTTCCGGATTCATAAATCTTGCCTTCAGCCATTCATGCCAAGTGGCAGCCGATCCGCCAAGATGGAAGGCCACAGCCTCAAGCATAAGCCAGTAAAGATTATGCTCCCGTAGGTTTCGCCGTGTTTTTAAATCAGCATCGTATATTTTATTAACCGTCAATCTTTTTTCTGCCCAGAGATAATCTTCTCGTTCTGTAATAGCGAATATTCCCTTACCGTTATATTTAATTTTAATTTTCATATTCCATGTTTCCAACCATATATATTTCTTGCCGAATTAAAAATATTAGTACAATATTCTATTTCCTCAACGACCTCATATACATATTTATTAGGCTTGATATAAAGCTTAAAAGCCTGATTATATTCACCGGTATTATAATATGCAGCGAGCTGCAGGTCATGCCATTTTTCAGGTTGCCCCGTTTTATAATCGCAGATATCAATCTGCCCGAATTTATTTTCATAAATTAAATCAATAGTCCCGGCATAATGACCATCTTTATTATAAACAAGTTTTTCTATGTCAATTACTTTTGCAACATATTTGTCATACCATCCCTGAAATGTTTCAAGTAATTTAATCTCTTCCTCGCTTAATGCCGACCAATCGAGCGTGCCCTTCAAATATGCTTCAAATATTTTATGTTTGCGTTTCCCTTTTTCCGCTGCGCCTGGGGCATAGTACCCATGTATTATGCCCACATCTTTAAGGATGGTTGTGACCGATGGAATTTCTTTACCATCCACAATATAAGTATGTGTCCCACTCTCAAAATCAATATGCGGTGTTTTCACTGTATGCCTCTATGCCGGGGATATTTGTTTTGCCTTTATCGGATCTTACTTTACCGCCGATCATGGTTTCGTTTGGCACCATATATTCCCGCGGGATTAGGTTGATATTGGTAATCCGATATTTCCAGATAACGCGTGTTGATAATCCGGCTGATTTTTCGACCGGCGCGGCCTGGATCTTTGGTGTTATAATTTCTTGATCAAGCACGGCTTGCGCTTCTTGCGTATGCCCTTGCTTTTCCAGCTCCTCAGCTTCCGCCAATCGGCGCTCTTCTGCCTTGCGCTGCTCTTCCTCTTGTTCGCGCCTGGCCTCCGCTTCGGCCTTTCTTCGTTGTTCATCAAGATATGAGCCGATTTTTGTTTTCAATAATTTTTCAACTCGAAGGGGTATTTCTGCATATTGTTTTTTTTGCGCGACGGCTTCTTTGTGCGCTTCATTTGTTTTCTTTATGATCGGGTCAAAAGTATTATTTATTTTCTTCAAAAGTTCCTTGTTGCCTTTTAGCAGGATAGTTGCGGTATCCATGCTTGCCGTATCATATACCGATATGGTCTTTGCTTCCTTAAGCAAGCTTTCGCTCTCGTCTACCAATTCATTGTTTTTAGCAATAATTAAATCATTCATTTTATACTCCTTAAAATTGCCGGAGCTGAAGCCACTCAAACCCCGGCGACACAGTAAACATCCGGCAACGCCGGATTAATAAATATCTGGTAATGTTTCAGCATCTTCAAATAATTCTTGTTCCGGTACTTCTATTTGATCGGAAAGCGCCTGGTAGAGTTCGTTCAAAAATGATGCGGAATTATGCTTTTTTTCATCCCTAATATAGGCGATAAGTATTTCAAGCTTTTGTGTTAATTTGTCACCCTTATATTGAGAACGAATTCCATTCAACTTTTTGGCGAACTCAATTTTCAATTTTTGATCAGATAATTTGTTGATCAATTTTACACACAATTCAGGCGATATTTTTTGATCATTCATGTTGGCTTGAGGAACCTCAACATTATTTTGTTTTTGTTTTTCCGTGTTTGACTGGAGTTGTGGCCCTCTTGCGTCATCATCTTCACCCTCAACAATAATCCCGAAGGCATCCATAAACGAATATCGTTTTCCATATGTCGATGCTGATCCGCGCTGTTGACTTGAGTTTGTAAAACTATTGCCTGGCAAGATCGGTATTTCGACCGGTGTTCGTTCCCTGTGTCCATAGCCAGACACAACGCACCAGACGCAAACTTCCTTACCCTCTTTAATTGATTCCTCTTCCCACCTGTACGAAAACCCGTGTCTGTTTATAATCGGCTGGTATGTTTTCAATATAGTTTCCAGCGGACAATAAGCATAGAGTGGGGACCCTGTCCTGTCGTTGACAATTTTGTTTTTAACTGCAGGAACAAAATCTCTTTGCATTTCCGCAAAGTGATTGTCAAACTCATGTTTAAAAAATCGTTCTTCCTCTTTTGTTTTTAATTCAACCAGTTTTTCCAATTTGGCAATATCCAGGTCTTTGTCTACTGCCATTTTCAATAGCAAGTCTGTTGTCGCATCCGGCCTTATGTTTCCTTTTTCGTATACGGACACTGCCTTGACTGCTTTTTTTGTCTGCCGTTTTTTCACAACAGCTTTTGATTTTTCCATGCTCACCTCCAATATAATATTTGGGAAGCGGCTGGACGTACCGCACCGCTCCCCATAATGGAAAGTGAGTACCGGGATAGGCCCCCCTATCTACCGGCGCTCTCTTCCCTATATAAATCTCGTTCCATTCTAAACGATTTCCCGTATAGATGATTGTCAACACAGTTCGGGCAATAGTCATCAAGTTGGTTACCGCATTCTGTGGGGTCAAATGTTTTGCCGCAATTCTGGCATTCTATTTCTGATATCATGCATCTTCCCAGGCTTTTATAATTGAAGGGCGTGCGATATTAAGCATTAAGGCAGTTAATTTCTTTCCAAAAATGTCGCGTGTTGCAGCGCCGGCAACTATCATGTATTCATCCCTCTCCATCCCGATTAGTTTTCCTAATCTGGCCCTCGATCCGAAATAGCCAAGAAGAAAATCATTTATGGTTTCGCTGTGCTCTTTTGCCTCGCCCTTTAATTTGTTTTCAAGCTCGGTAATAAATTCATTAAAATCCATTTAATCCTCCAGATTATTTATCTTATCATCTTTGGCAATAATTTATTCAGCCCAATTTTATCAGCTATTTTTTTACCAATTGCATCTCGTAAATCTTCAGAGAGTGTTTTTTCTAATTTAGAGGAAATGGTTTCTACGGCATCACTGACAAATCTTTGCGAATGTTTATTTAATTGTTGTTCAATTAAATATGTTATTCGTGTATATGCCGCATCATAGGTTGATACATTCCCATTTTTATCTACTTTTTCAGACAACCATTTATCGAACCTTTTTTTAATAAGGTCTATAACCGTTCCCTCCTCAATTTTGCTTCCATATTTATCGGTCAAAATTATATGTTTTTCTATAAACCCAATAAATGTATTTTCAACGAGTGCTTCTATTTTATTATTTATGATATCAGAAACTTGATCCTCATAATTATTTTCGATTTTCTGATAAAGTTTTTCCACCGCCATATTTACGATTTTGTTTTTAATTTCGTCTTTTAAGCTGCTGTCCTCGTCAATATAAAAATCGTCCAGGTCTAAATTAAATTTGATTTCCATTTAATCCTCCAATAAAATAAACCCCACCGCCGGGAGATGATGTTGCGGGACGGCTGCCCGGCTGACGTGGGGTTTTAATTTTTTGATTGATTGCAACATCATATTATTATCTTAGCACACTATTATGTATTTGTCAAGCTTTTTTGTTGACAATTATATTTTTATTTGCTACAATATATATATATATGGAATATACTGTAGAACAAATTGCAGAGATTATCAGCATCAGCCCTTCAACCGTGCGTCAGCATGCACGCAAGTATAAGCTTGGAAAGACAGTTGGTAAGCGACTTAAAATCTTCTCCAAGTCTGATCTCAATTTTTTCCGCAACCGCCCCGGTGTCGGCAATCCAGATATTGCCAATTTGCGCCAAAAAACACTACACAAGCGTGTAGCTGAAAAAACCAAAAAAACCGAAAAAAAATAAAACTTTTTACACAAAACTCTTGACATCTACACTGATATGTGCTATATTATAATTAGAGAGTGACAATAACAGTCACGGGAGCCGGCAAGGTGGCACGGAGTAGCGCAGAGCGGCGAAAGAAAGTCCCTCGGTAGCCTGGAAGCGAAAATGGAAAGAGAAGGGATTGACAGCCTGTAGAGCGAAAAGCTCAGGAGGTGTTACATGACTAAATATTTTAACAACATATCAGCCGCTAAAAATTATGCAGCGCAATTAAAACTTGACGAACCCGATTATGCGGATAATGTTCAGATTTTCGAAACGAATGAAGAAAGTTTTGGCATTTATGCTGAAACAAAAAAAGGTCAGTTTGGCGTAACAAACGAAACCGAATAAGAGCGCAGCCCCGGAGACGGGGCCGCTCTATAGGCTGTCAATAACACAAGGCACTGTAGAGCTTTAAGCTCACACACTAAGGAGGTGTTATTATGCATATATGTAAAACCAGAGTTGCAGATTTTGAGAGAAGCACAAATGATGATGGAGAGTTTACGTCTCCTGCTCATTATTATGTTGTTCTCGCCGACGGTGAAGAAAACACAGAAAAAGGCGATTGGTTTGAAACAGAAAAAGAAGCAGAACAGTACATCAAAGATAATGCGTAACAGAGCACAGCCCCCACACGGGGGCGGCTCTATAGTGCCTTGTGGCGATACTATCTCACGAGCTTATATGCTCATGGAGGTTAAAATGATAAAAGAAAACAAACCATCAAAATATACTGTTAGGTTCAAAGTATTAGGATGGGCTGATGTTTATTTAGATGAATTATCGACAACGGAATATATGGTTACTATTTTCAAAAATAATGGATCTTGTGAAGCATTTAAATTTTCTCAACATCAAAAAGCGCTTCAAAAATATGAAAGTTACAAAAAAGGGGGTGAAGTGTGGACATAAAAGATATTATGCATCCGACACAACAAGAACTGTATGAATATATGCACGAACAGGGGAAAAAGCGGTTCGGCACGGAGTGTAAGCATACTAATGTGAAAAACGGATATTGCACTAATTGCTTGAGGAAAGTAATTACAAAAATTAGTTAACTGGGCCGCGCCTCGGAAACGGGGCGGCTCGTGAGGTAGTATCACGTTTGCAGATTGTAGAGCCTGTATAGGTTCGGAAATATGGTGACGACCAACGCGGGGGAATATTATGGTAGTTATTATTGAGGAATGCAGAAATAATGGAGAGGAGTGGATTAGTAATCACAACACATCCGATCCAAATATTGCTATTGAGCGAGCAATAAAAAAACATTTTGGCCAGACTGGTTATTTTCAGCAAAACAATGAATTAACGACAGATTCTCATAATCGATACGGGCAAATATGGCAACACGGGTCACTGACCACACGGATGCATATACGCATAAAAAATTAAGGGCCAATCGCCGGAGTTTTCTCCGGCGGCTCTATAATCTGCAAACAACTGATAGTCTATAGAGCGATATGCTCAGAGGAGGTCTTATGGTTTGTGTTAAAGTTTTAAAATCTGAAAAACAAATTATTGTTTCTCATGTTGGAAGTAATGATATTAACGATGGAACAGAATATGTATTATCATGGGAATGGGAAATAAAATGCCATTTTCCCAAAGGATATATTCTGCTGATAAATGATAAATCGGAAATTACAGCTTGCGTGCATTTTGACATGATCGAAATTGAGTAATAAGAGCATGGCCTGGAGGAACCAGATAACATATTCCCGTTACTGGTATATGGCAGACAATCAGTGGAGACGACGGCTCTGCGAAGCTGGCTGCTTGCTCTCTGGGCCGCTCTATAGACTATCAAAATAAGGAGGTTTTCTATGTGTGATTTTGTAAGCTGGATAGAATACAAAGACACGCTATATTATCTAACCAAAGAGTGTCTAAGGGATAAGCGAGCAACATATATTGATATGGCAGATATATCTGGCCATGGGGCGATTGAAATTTTTTATGACTTGCAGAATAGAGGCATACATAAAGAATGTACCGATTTTTCATCGCCGAAAAACTTTCCCCAAGAAATAGCGGACGCCATTAAAAACGTAAAGTTCCGGGGAATAGGTCTTGACGTTAGATTATTGAATCAGCAAGGTTGTGCCAAATATTATAATATTGAACAACCAGCCTATGATAAATATGAGAAGATAAGGCAGGCGGCCTATGATAAATATGAGATTACTGGGGATCCGCTCTTTGACGAATATGATATTGTCGTAAAGCCAGCCTATGACACATGGGTGAAGATCAGGCAGAAAGCCTTTTGGGACATATTCGCCATTAAAAAATACCGAGCAAAGGCTTGGAGATGATGGCCGCTTTTCTATAGATTATTAATGCGGGGATGGTGGAATTGGTAACGCATGGCGAGATGATGGGGACTGCAAGCGCTTACAGTGGAAATCCCGGCCAATCCATGAAGTCGGTGCAGGTTCAAATCCTGCTCCCCGCAATAGGGGCCGTTGGCCTACAAGCGTTTATTTGGTTTTTTTCGATTGGTATGCATTTACGTATGAAAGGAGGTGCCCCGGATTAAAAGCTTGTGCGGCGGCTTACGGGCCGCCGTGCTGGCTGTTAAGCCAGAAAGGATAATCTATGCAACTAATAATGAGAGTAATTAATGGCGAGCTTTTTTATGATGGCCGCCCGGTAAAAGAAATCAGCGCAGAGGAACGGGAACAGAGAATCAAACACACGGCCAGAGTTTTAAGAGCAGAATTAAACTATCTCCGGGCAAATGGTTAATATCCAGCGTGCGGCCCTGCTACTATGCGGGACCGCATACCGGCTATTAAGCCGAGGAGGTGCGAAATGCAATTATTGATAATGTTGTTTTCCCTGACCATGGGCATCCAATCTGGTGTGCCGTTGATCCAAGCTGGATCTGTCTCAGATTTCGCGGACCTGCAGGTAGGATTTGAAATCTGCGAAATGATATTCGTTAAAGCCAATGTCATAACCTATTTTAACAACTCTATTACCGGATATGGATTTGCCCCATATCAGGCGGACTATACTTTCAATTTTGGGATCAATTTTGATTGGTTGGAGATTGGTTTTATACACACCTGCAGTCATGGAGTAATGCAAGCACAAAAACAAAAGACAGTATGGACCGGCGAAAAGTTGTATATAACGATCAAGGGCCGCATGGCTTTGATCAAATAATACCTCCTTTTTTTACGGGTATGCCGGGTCACCCGCGCCAATCCCGGACAGCGGATGATTGCTAAAAATCATCAACAGTAAGGCCCCCGGAAACGGGGGCTTTTTTTATGCTATCACCTCGAAAAGAGATACACTTTGTCGATAGAGTTTTTTTACTTTTCCCGCCCATGGATCCCATATTTCACGCATTGATTTATCAGCCTGGCAAAAATGGGCTCCTGATTTCGTTTTGTATTTAATAATTGTGTCGGTATAATTTTCATGTCCTGTTTCCCAAAAAGTAAAAACATTTTTTTCAAAAATGCCACGCCTGAATGCATCTAAATTATGCCCCAATTCCTGCGACGCATATTTAATTACCGATGCGCTATTAACCCCCATGAAACAATTTTCATTCATGATGGACGGATTCTGCGAACATTCAGCATAAATATAATTGATTTGATTTGCGGTCAAATATTTTTGCAAATGTGTTTCGGCGATACCGGCCAATGACCGGAAAAAGCATCCATAGACACGTATTTTGGGAAGCAATCTGGGATCATTCTGTTTTATTTTCCCTGATTCAAACTGATAATTTTTTGATAAGCTCTTAAAATATTGTGTAAACATAATCCCTCCTAATTAGTCACCACCAAATAGATAATAACGCCGGCCGCTATCACTATTACGCCCCGATAAATCCAGATTTCCGTTTCCTTCGCGGCGCTGTACTGCTTCCAATACGCTTCCAATCCGTCTAACAGCATCGTCGAGCTTGTCAATGCTGTTTCCGATATGCCGAGCTGTTCCGACAATTTCTCGACCGTAGCCTGAAGCTGCACGTTGAGCAGCCGTAGCCGTGGCGATTCCTGCCCTAAGATTTTGTATGCTTGTTGTAACTCGTTCCATTCCCAGTCCGTAAGACAATGCTCCGCGTACAAACCAGGATAGATCAAAACCAACAGCAAAACTAATAGCAATAATAATCGCATATTTAATAACCTCCTTCACTTATCCCTCCCGTGGCTTGACAATACCTTTTATTTTTTCCCAAGCACGTGCCCCAATTACAATCCCCGTTATAATCAGCCATATCCAACCATCAATCATTCCCTTAAGAAGCGCGATGCTGGCGATTATAAATGCTGCGCCTTTAACGCTTACCAGTTTAATAAACAATACTTTAAATCGTTTTAAAATCTCAATTAATGTTTTCATGGTCACCTCCGGTCCATATGTTTTAATAATAGGTTTTTAATATCATCCTGGCCATCCTTTAGATGTTTAATCTCCGACAAAATCATACCGCGATCCTCGCGCCAATCATTAATTTGCTTTTCTGTTTCTTTCAGCCTCCCAAGAGTGTCAGCCCACAAATAACCACTAATTGCCAGTAATGCCGCAAACAATGCCCCAAGCAACCAGAAGGTTAATTTCTTCGATCCGTTTTTTTCAGCCATGCTTTTTCCTTTTTTAAGAGATTTATAATATCCTGTGCCATGTTATTCATTGGCTTTACCCTAATTTCCAGACTTTTATTTTATAATACCAATTACTAAGAGCCGTTATGTCTCCATTATCTTCCACATAAGATGGGTTAGAACTTGATGTTTGTATTTTAAGAGTATTGGAATCAATCTGGTATATTGTATAACCTCTTTTACTTGTGTCTCCCACGTAAGGAACTTCAAAACTATTAGCATCTGTCCCATTTGTTGAAATAAAAATCTTAACTAATAAATCGCTTAAAGGAGCATTAAGGTTGTGTGTTAAAGTATCAGTGGAATCTGTTGGGTCGTTCCCTAAATGTACAGTAGCCCAATCAGCTACCCCAGCACCTCCCATTTCGTTTAGCAACCATCCGCTGTCAAATACTTCCATGGCAGCCGTCGGCCTATGATGTGCGTTTGGGTCTTTTATGTGTGCCGTAAGGTCTATCATTTCAACAACCTATTTAAACACTGTAATGGAATAATTACCGGCCTGGCCACCAATATTAGATATATCTCCTTGAAATACATTACCATTGTCTAATATCCCATATGTTCTGATTATCTGATATCCCACCGAGTCTGGTCTTCTTTCTATTTGTGACATTGATACATAGAAACCTCCAGCACCAAAATTGCACCCACCAAAACACTTCTTAATATCACCAACCTCCATCCATGACACTAAAGCATTTACTAAAACGTCAATATCTCCGCCTTGTGCATGATATGTCTCCCATCCAAAATTAGCAATTAATGTCCCTAATATGTTTACATCACCTGGTATTTCAAACGGATCACTTAACGAATCTCCTATAATCTCTGGCGCACCTGCGTGTCCTTCCGCCAGTGCTGTAAAGTTCGCCTGGTTCTGTGTCATTTTTGTTGATGTTAAAAGTGAGTTTGCAGCATAGGTTATATCAGTCCAGGTACCACGCAAATAATCCGGACCTAAAGTTTTTGCCATTTCCAAATAACAATCAGGACAAATAAAAGTCGCCGTTCTATTACCAAGTATTTGTACTGATTGCATACTAACCCAACCAGGATGCCCAACTCCAAATATTTTTTCTTTTTGTGTCTCTCCACATTTAAAGCATCGAATTATTCGCGGGATTTTTACTGTGAGTTTATTATTTATTTTTGTCAGACAGTCGGGACAAACTTCAGGGTATTTCCCGGAAATTGATACACCGATAGGGAGCACGGCCCATCCAAGAAATGTTTGGCCCGGCCGTTTTTCTGTTTCATGCCGTTTACAAAGATGGCAGTCCGCACTACGCAAATATTGTTTATTCCAGGATAATGGTTTTGTATTATATTTAACTCCCTCAATATCCCAATGTTTTTGTATTACCTTTTCTGTCTTCATTATATCTCCTTATAGAAGTGGATTATATGATTCATCCAATAATCCATAATATACATCATCTAAATAAAACGCGGCCAACTGTTCCCCCCCAATATTCTGCATAACGGTTCTTACTGTCCCATCGCGTAAACTATAGATTATTCTTTCAACTCTTCCCGGGGTCGCATTATATTTTTTCAATGTTTCCGTTATAGTATTTATGTCTCCTATTTCTATAAGATAACCCATAGCCATTATAGTTACTTCAATCAATTCAAGCGGTGTTTTGTTAATTTCAATGTGTCTGTCAGCATAACTTTTAGCACTGGATTCATCCACATGCCATACCGTTTTATCCTCAAGCGTAACACTATTAATCCCGTACAGTAATTGCGAGGACAAATCGTTTGCATAATAGTTATCTTCCCATGTGTCCGTATCTGGGTCATATCCATAATAACAATACAGTTCATTACAAAGATTTGACTTTTCTATACTTGTATCTATCTTTTCACACGTACTATTATCATGATCTATCCCCTCTTCGGCGGGATATGGCGGGATGGGTCGCTTGAACTTGAATTTTCCTTCACCATTTATCCAAATATAGGAAACGGTCAATTCTTTAATTGTTTGTAATACATTTTTGATCGTCTGTCCGGCAAATCTTCCCTTGACACTGTAATCCAATGTGTCACAATCCGTCCACCAGTCCGACCAAGAATCATAGTCAATATCGACATTCGCGCTGCTTTCCGTACTATCAAGATATCCATATGTGGTTAATATGTCCCAGACAAGGTCCGCCGGATTATAAGCACTCGAATAATAATCGATAGAATCTTGACCGCTGCCCAGTCTGATATTTAAGAGATCGTTCATTTTATCACGGGATTTCAAACTCATCTCCGCCCCATCAAATGATACATCCTCAACCGTTCCCGTAAAGAATGTCAGACTGTCGTTCCAATAATCGCTACCTACACCCCAACATTCGTCAACTGCATCATAATCGTCCCATGCCCCGTCTAACTCATTCCAGTTATAATCCCCAAGCCCTGCCCAAACTGCATCGATATTATCCCATGTCTCATTTACAAGGTCATCCCATGTAGCATCAACCTCCCAGGTCACGTCAATATCTACTCTCAATCCGAGCTGTACTGTCCTTCCAAGATTTGTTTTATCATCAAGAAAAATATTCCAAGCTTGATCACAATTTGAAACCTTTATTGATGCTGAACTCGCGCTGAGGTTTGCGTCTTTCGATATCTGCGGAACAGATATCATATGCGTCCCCCGCGCTTTTCCATCAAAGATAAACCATCTATATAATGACACGTTCTTAGAGAGTAATTTATTTTTTAATACGTCGGTTACAGTTATCATGTCCTCGCCAATATCAATGATTCCCAGTGTCCGTCCGAGTAACAAAAAAATAATCTTGTCGCATCGGCTGCACAGGCAACTGCAGCATCAGCGGAACCTTCGTTAATGTCTTCGCCTGATGCAGGGAAAATATCAGCGGATTCAGCCCCGTGATTTATTACACAGATTTCCATACCTTCTTCCGCCGCCGGAAGAACTACCGAGTCACCGCCAGATGCACAAACTGATATCTCGGCCACATCTCCGGTAATTGCCACTGCGCTTCCCTGTCCACCTCCGGCATGTGCAGTAATACCGTTTTGTGTAGTTTTATGCACAAGGCCGCTGCTGTCTATATGCCATTTTGTCGGATCGGCAATCGATGCAATCAATTCTTCAATTGCTGCAAAATTGGCCAATATCTCCGGATTAGAGTCTTTTAATGTCGTTGTAGATGCTGGCTTTGTCTTATCCCATGCCATATCAAACCTCCCGTAAAATTAGTGTTCCCTCGTATTGACCATTCCACGACGGAAACACTCGCGGTAATGGATTGTCATCATTTATTATCCTTACAATATATTTAGTCGCTGGATAATTTTCATAATCAGGATAAAAATATAACTCTGTAATGTCTTCCCACCAGGGATAAATTATATCTCTATCATCCGATTCCATGTTTACCGGTATTTCCCACCGGCCTTTCTGGGACCATTTATACGTATACAGGGAGCCGTCCAACGTTTTATTATTGGTAACTTCCCGCTCCATTGGATCAACATACCCTTCCATCGGGTCAAAATCAACATTGTCAACAGTATCAGAAAGCCGCATTAAACTCATATTATCTCCCTCATCATCAATCCAGATTGGATGCTGTCTTTGAGTGCCGGTATAAACTTTTGTCTAAAAATGCGTTCTATCGTTCCCTGGTCCAGATCTTCAATATTTGCATTAGGAAAACTTATTACAACACTTATATTGTCGATGTTTACACTTTTCCCACCATCAACGGCAATATCCCCGAAAAACTCCTGCACCTTCCGCCTATTACTTAACGGGATTACTGCTTCTGTTCCCGCTTCACCGATTTGTGCAAAAGTAGGACCGGTAACAATTCCACCTTCTGCCATTTGATTCGCCCATCCCTTAACAAGTCCGGCCGCAAGATTTGCAGCAGCCGCACCGCCAAGCCATGCAAACCCGGCAGCAATCGCAACCGGATTAGGCGGCCATATACCCTCGGCAAAAGATTTAACAGCTTGTACAATACACAATTGCCCTATCGCGGTTAATACATCGGCTATGGCCATAATCCCAGCTTTTGCAAATGCGCCCCAGGCATCCTCACCCTTTGCCATTGCTTCGCCCATAGCAGCAAAACTATTCCCGACTGCCTGGGCTACCATATTTGCCCATTGCCTATAAGCAGCTAAACTTTCTTGATGACGTTGTTCATCTCTTTGTTTATAATCTTCCTTTATTCTGTCAATTTCTTCTTCTTGCCATTCTTGTACTCCAACTTTATTGGCCCCGGCTTTTCGGTAAGCTTCTGCCTTTGCCTCGATCTCCTCTATCTCAAGCTCCATGTCTGATTTTCTAAGATCGGCAAATTCTTGTAACAGCTTTTTATTCTCTTCATTTTGCTGTTGTCGTTTGCGTCGCCATTCCTCAGCGTTTCTCTCTCTGCGTTCTTTTTCTTTTCTGTATGATGCTCCGGACATCTCATCTGTGATATTATAAAACCCCTCAATATCGTGTGTTGCTTCCTGATAGGATGACTTTACCTTTGCCGCTGATTCTTCAGATACAATACCTACAGCTTTTAATATCTCAATCAACCCTCGCAAGGGAAGCATCATTAACTCAATTGCCGGACCCAATACAGCCCCGAAAATCTGGGCAAGTGTTTTCACAATTGGCATAAGCGCAATTATAATATCGAGTACAAGATTTATCAGAGGAGATAACTCGGTTAAAATATCAGCGACAATATTAAGTCCCTCGGCAAATAGCCCTCCCAGTATTTCCGCCAACTCTCCGACAACTAAAAAAACTTTTTCCAGTATTGGGGCAAGTATTTCTATTATATTAATTAACGCATCAAAGGCCGGGCGCAAAGCCTGTATTACAGTAACCGCAAGATCAGCTACCCCATTTATAATCGGCATAAGAGCATCAAGCAAATCAAACAATACAGGAAGCAGTTCAAGTAATATATCCATTACCGCTTCTACCGCCTCACCAAGGCTTTCAAATATTTCTTCATTTTCCGACATAAACTTAATTACTTTTGTAAACTCGTCGATCAGAGGCTTCATTGCTTTGGCAATTGTTTTGCCAAATACTTCCTGAAGGTCGCCAAGTGTATTTTTTAATGATTTTAATGCTCCTCCAAACGTATCACGCGCAGCACTGGCGGACCCGCCAAACTCGGTTTGTAATTCCTGAAGGATCATCGCTTGCGCTTCTGCTTCATGTCCAGTTTCAACAAGATTTTTGATAACTTCCTGCTGTGATTCGCTAAAGTTAACACCAACACGGCGTAATGCTGTTACTCCTAAAATTGGGTCCTGCAGAGCTTTGCCAACCTGAATTGCACTTGATTTTAAATCCTGGCCGAGCGCTTGTGACATATCAAGCACTATTTCTGTTGCCCCTGGGAATACGTCCTTACCGATCTTTGTGAATGTCAACAAGATATTCTGCGCAGATAAAACGGCTTCGTCCCCATATGTTGTTACGTCCTGGAACCCTTTAGCCATTTTTAGCAGTTCTTCTTTTGTAAGGCCAATTGCGTCTTTTGTCGATCTTAAAACAGCTTCAACTTGTTTTTCCGCTTGTTCCTGTACGATGAATTTTTCCGTACTGTCCTTAATTACTGTTTTTAATCCATTCCACGCTGCACGCAAAGCAGCAACAGCAAGTTGAGAACTAACCATTGTCTGGAAAAGAGTTTTTGTTTTTCCGTGTGCAGCATCAAGTCCTTTATCAAACGTTTTAGAGTCTGTCCTAAGTTCTAATACCGCTTTACCTAATTTTTCAGACATTCAAATCTTATCCCCATACTTTCCAATATTTGCTTTTGCTGCGCCTTCGTCATCTTTTTACGCGGCTCTCTCTGTATGAGATCACGCCGTAATTTATTTACAACCGATCTGCTCGCTTCTTTTTTTAACGTTCCGCTCCCGACTGCAACATTGGTTATTTGTTGTAAGGATTCCTCGGCAATCAGTCCACGGAGTGATAATATATGTGCAAGCGCAAGTTCCACTGTCATCTCCGCCCAATTGCATGGCCCATAAAAACGATTCAAACGCGGGAGAATTTCTAACCAGTTGCTTCTTGCGAAGTATCCCCCAATCCCTTCGCAAGCTTCGGAAAAAGTTTTATAATCTCCATCTTCTGCATACCGGTTAATTTTTTGTAAACTTCATCCGGTACGGTTGGTATCACGCTTCTGGTTATCTCATCAAGTAGAGCTTCAAGCTCATCACCGTCGACATCCTTTTTATCACCGAGCTCTTTCATCATCGCGTAAAACTTATCACCCTTGTTGATTATCGTTTGATAACCCTTCAGCCCGAGTTCACGAAAGTTGATAATCTCGTATTCAACATCATCAATTTTAATCGTCTTGTCAGATTGAATCGTTTTAAGATCAAGTATGTTCATGTCTTCTCCTTATGCTGTCGGGTCTGCATCCTGCGCTACGAGCAAGCCAAATCTCTCGGCATCGGTCGAAGCGTCCGCATCTTCAAGCGCCATAAATACCAGGTTAAGTCCTGCACCGTCAGTCTTACTGAATACTGGCGCGGGATTCTCACTCTGATATACGCGCGGTACCTGATACTGCATGTTCCAGTCATCCCCGTAGGGAGACGCACCACGGCATAACAACGCATAAGTTTTGACATCAAAACCCTGTCGTAAAGTGATTGAACGATAACCAGCCGTCCCAGATCCCGCAGCCTCATCGGTTACCGATACGCCATTTAATATTTTGGCATATTCCTCAAGCGTGAGGTCGAAAAGTGTTAAAGCAATTTGCAAATCCTCTGAACTGCGATTTACTTTAACCGCTCCGGTTGCACCATATACTCTCTTCTGGTTTAACGCTTGTGTATGAGTCACGGTAATACCGTCCTCACCATAGTTTTTGTTTCCGTTTGTTCCGAGTTTAACCCAATTCCCGGAAGGTGTTTCATTTATCGCGGGATAAGATTCACCAACCGGTGCGAGCCAAACTTCATACGGTGACATGATAATTTCATATGGTTCCATTTAGGATACCTCCCTTTCATCTATTGATACCGTAATGGATCGCATTTTCATCCTCCATCCAGTATCAGGATCACGCAGAGACCAAGCACCTGTCACGATTTCGGCCCCATGCAACAAACTTTTATAAATTGTTTTTCGATCTAAATACTTCAATGCATATGCTACTGCCTTGTCAACAATAGCAGCCTCCACATATGTCTCACCATAACAGTACAAATCCAATTTTGGTTTATTGATCGGTAGAAAACTATTTATAGGCTGGCCGCCAGTTTCAATTATAACAATACATTTTTGGGGCATATTCTCTACCTCGCCAACCTCATCACCATAGATTCTATCACCGACAAGTGCATATACATCAGCATCACTTAAAAGAAAATCCCGTAGCGCAGTAACAACATCAATCAATTGACACCTGCCTTTATCCTTTTTTTAAGTTCGGGATAATATTTATTTGCTGACGGTCGCAGATAAGGTTTTGATCCCTTAAAAATCGGCAGCTCCTGATACACAGCATATTTCACATTAAACGAACCCCATACTCCAACCAATGTGCCATTGACGTTTTTTGTCGGCCTCATCTGTATCGAGCCTTGCAGTGTACTTGTTTTTACATGCACAAGTCCCTTTGCTTCCATTACACAATCAGCCATAACACTATCCATTGCGGTTTTACTGACACGTTCTATTTTTGCTTTCAATTTGTCTCCGTACCAGTTCATTCTACTTGACATGTCTCAACCTCAATTCAAGATGGTCTTTCCGCCTGATTACTGCGTTAATATACATCGTTCCGAATAATTCATTACCGCGCCGATCAGTAATATTATACAGCCTGTCTTTTTCAGTGATATCTATACCAATCGGGATAATTGCAGTAGGTTCACTGACGACAACCAACTTACCATTATCCAACATTTTACTTGCCGTCTTTTCCCAGACATAACACATCACATCAATCCCTATCGTTTCCCATTTTGGCGGACCGGGATGGTTATATTCATCAATCTCGGCATTGTTACGCTGGACTGTAGTTATCATTGTCATGCGCTGCGCCACACTCATGCAAAGTTCCACCTTTTTAATCGTGAGAGTATCTGCTCCCTCGATTTTTCATAATCAACCGACACCGTCTTATAATCGCCGACACTTTCCGACTGCAGGGCGTTATAATGCAGTGATAACTTTACCAGGTCAACCGCCATTCTTTTTCTTTGCGCTTCTTCATCAACGGGAACATAGATTACAGTCACGACATCGCCCCATGTTCTGCGTGAGTTTACACCGCTGGTCAGCCGCTCGATCACTCTTCCATCATACCTTAATTTATAGTCTGTTGAATCAAGTATGGTTTCGTCGTAATCGTCGCCTGTTCTAATTTCCTCGGTCACGGTAGTAATGGATTGTGCTTTCCTTTTCAGGAACAATGCCGTCGCATTTATCTCGCCGTCGAAGGTATCAGTCTGCGTTTCGAGTTCACCGTGTCTCTCGATAATAGCAGCCTCCGCATCGTCCAATAAATCCTGTAATGCATCATCCGTGAGGTCGGTAATGACATGCGCTCTAAGTTGTGCAATCGTGAACAAGCTCATATCACAACTCCACGCAAGCCACGGTCAGCCCTGTTACCTCGTCAAGCGTAAAGTTGACATCCTGGTTGGTGTCATTGTAAATCCCTGGCGGAAAGGGACCAATCATCATATCCCCGCTCGTGGCCGGAACTGTTACCGCTTGTTCTGATACGGCAAGACCACCAACAGTTTTCGGTGTCTGGATTGTTGCCACACAATCACCGGCGCCAGATTTTTTAAAGTGCAAAAACATTCTACCGCTGTTACGCACCTTATAAGTGTTATCAGTGCTTAACGATCCGGTATAAGTTGCAGCAAGCCCGGTAGGGGCAAGCTTTTCAACGCTTAAACTTACTTCAGCCATTTTTTACTCCTTTATCATCAGGCTTTTCAGCCATTTTATTTTCAGGCTTTACAGCCTGTTTGTCTTCTGATTTGTCTTTCTTTTTTTTGATTGTACCATTCACAATCCCATATTGCGCGGCGATTTTATCGGGCAATTCTTGGCCCTTGGCCGCAAGAAGATAGGCCGCTTTCCGGTCTCCCCCTCGTACAACATGTTTCCGGTCGGAAGTTAAATACAATCGTTCTTTTATGGTCATGATTCCTCCTTATTCAAAATCCGGTAGAATTATGTACATAACATGTACGTTCCATTCTCCGGCTGTCCCTGCGCTGTTACAAACGTTTTCAAACATTACACTTTTTGAATAATATTTCCGTTTTTTTACCCTGGTATCATTCTGATTTATCAGGCTGATAAGATATACTCCCAGGCCCTTATAATCAGGGGCCGTATCCAGGTTGGAATCGGTCGTGTCGCATATCCCTGACGTGCCAAGTCCGTCAATAATGCCATCGGTATCTCCGCCGAACTCCCCGAAATCAATATCGGGATCACCGGCCGCATCCTCAGTGCATTCCACAAAAATATCCAGGACCAACGATTTGTCCGGTAATACCATTCGCGCCGCACCGGTTTCGTCATCATGTCTGATATGCACACTGGAAATATTTATCTTGGCTTCCTTCGAGTCTTCCAATTTCAGCCAACCAAATGCTTCAAAATAGGATTTATATGTCACTAAGTCGGCGCTGGAGATAACATCCCCTGGCTTGCAATACTCGGTAACCCCCTCCGGGTTGTTTTGTCGCACCAGCACTCCGCCGGATGTTAAATATAAATATTCTTTCGCTCGCATGGTATTTCCTTTCTAAACGAGGGGGCCGAAGCCCCCTATTAATTACTTGTCGACGTAGCCCATAACCAGGCTTTCCAGGAATCCCGCATTCGTTGCATTGTTGATCGTGAGGAAAAAAGGTTCCCCGACATACGGATGCACTATGTGCGGTGCCTCAACCCTGGTAACCTCACTCGCTGTCAAGCTGATATTAAGTACCGCACCGTCTCCCACGATACCCATAATCAAAACTTTTCCACCATCCGCGATGGCTGTTCCGCCCCCTCCGGCATCAACACCGGTGATGTTGTTTGTGAGAGTAATAGTTTTCGTGGATAGGGACGCCACGGTATTAAACTCCCACGTACCATCGGTAAGCTGGTATGCGATTACATCACTTGCGGCAGCCGCGGCCCCGGCGGGACTCAGCGGTGCTACCGCGCAGAGAATGTCTTTCTGTCCTGACAATACCACTCCATCGGCAGTATTACGGGATGATCCGGTGTGTCCGGACGCGTCTTTTGCATACTGGAATGATGCGAGATGTGCCGTAGCTGCTGCCAGGTATTCCATGGCTAACAGCGCCAATCTTTTCCCATCCTGACCCGGTATGTTTTCCGTAATAGCCGTATCAGCGGTTTCCGTGTGATAGTCATGGACATCAAATCCATATACATAAGCTGGCATGTTCATTTTCTTGCCTCCATTTATGATTTGCCTAATCGGTCAACGACCGATATTAAACACCAGTGACTTCGCAAAACGCGAGCGCCCGGGTGATAACCATCACCATGCGCACGTCTGCGCGGATTCTCTGTACACCGGAAACATATTCTGATGCATGGGAATCCGTAATTTTAAAGGTTATGCCGCGTTTTTCAAGCAACATGGCAAACCCATTTGTATCGGCCACAAGAACGGTACCTTCGGGGATAACGGCGTTTTCAACGACCTTGATTCCCCACAGTACCACTGGACCGGCTTCGGTTGGCGGCCCAAGCTTGTAATAGCCGTCATCCGCCTTGGACAGCCTTAACTTTGTGCTCCACCAGTCAGCGGAATTGATATAGATCACATTCGGCATCGCGAATCCAACAGTCCGCACAAGTTTTATTGCTCTTGCGATGGTGTCAAAATGATCACCGCTGTGAACAATTGACTGAATGCCTGTCTTTTCAAGCATCCCCTGAAGATTGGGAGTACTTCCGTCGCCGTTCATAATTTGATAATCGGCCCGCTGCTTAAGACAAAACAACATTTTGGCATCCAGGTAGCTTTCGATTCCCTCGACATCCTCAAGCTGTTCATCGGTAACAGGCAAGCTGTGACCAATTTTTTCAACGGTCTGCGATCTTTCGGTAAGGGCAAACGCACTTTCACCGTATGCACCGGCTTCCGAAATTTCGGCGGCGTTGTTTGTCTGGGTGGTTTCCTCCATGTACTTATACGTCGCCTGATTGATTGTTCCACCAGGGATTGTATCGATGATCTGCACAGGCCGGGCGGCATAAGGCACAATCAATCCACTGCGGATTGATTCGGGAGCGTATCCCGCACTCCGGGAAAATGTGGTTTTCATATCGATATCAACAGTCGCCTCTGGTCTCCCGCTTTTCCGATCCTTATAAGCCCGCGATTCGACAAAAAGCTTTCCGATGGTTTTTGCTTCTCCTTCCTGTTTTCCGGAGAACATGGCCGGGGTCTCACGATCTTTCATCCCCTCCCGCAATGCCTTCTCTTCGTTTTCAAGTTGTACCAGGCTGTCAACCTCTTTACGAACGTCGGCAAGTTCAAGATTGAGTTTTTTGTATTGTTCGCGGCGCTCCTCGGTGGTACCCTGAAGCTCGGAACATTTCTCAAAATCGTAACCGTCGCCCGCCTCGTCGTATATCTTCAATAACTTGTTTTGCTTGGCCTCAAACTCTTTCCTTTTTTCTACAAGTTTTGTGCTGGGCATTTTATTTCCCTCCTATTGATTTTAATAATTGCATGTGTTCTACGTAAATCTCGTTGTGCTTTATTTGTAGCTGCTCAAGCCCGCTTGCCAGCTCAATAAGCCGTGACCGTAGTACATTTGCACGATTGATTGTCGATTCTGACGGATGTCTACCCTCTTCCTCCCTAAGCCCGCTTAGATCAGAAATCCTTTTGGTAACATCTTCCACCTCGGCAATCACTTTATCTATATGCTCTATAAGCCGCATACCTTGTTTACCTTCTTCGTTTTTCTCAGTGTCCAGATCCTCAGACTTAATATCCAATAGCCGCGTATTAACCCCGGCCCCCATAAGCACTGGGGAGACTTCCGGGACTTTAATTCGTTTGAGCACTCGGATATTTCTCCCGTCAATCGTTCTCATCTCATAATCAATTTCTGGAAGCGCATAACTGAACTCCTGGACCCGGCCTTTGCTATGAATATATTTCATTTTTTTATATGTAGCCACGGCCGCCGGATCTTCCATATCGAACTCACCCTCGATAATTGCGTTATCTCCCTGCTCGAATATTTTACCCACGCCAATCGGGAGCGCCGCTACGCCCCGATCCCAAGAACCGTGGTTATATTGACTGATGATAACTTTCTGCTCGCCGAATGCTCCAGGGATGGTCATGTCCCCATCACTATCGATTACATTAAGAGTTGCGAACACGCCGGTAAAAATCCCGGTATTTTCGCCATCCTTAAACTGCAAATCTTTGAATTGGTATTTTTTCGTATCCATTAGCTCCTCCTTATAACTGGCGCGAATGAAAGAGTCCCATTGGGGTGCTCTGTGATATTCATTTCTTCCGCCTCTGCAAAAGTAACAATATCACCATTTCTTTCAATACATTCGTCATCAGACGTGGGCAATTGCCCATCCCACACCTGCAACGATTCTATTGTGTCTGATTCTCTATATGCCTCAAGGCTTGCCACATTTTGGGCGTACTTCGTTTCTGTCCGGGCAATTATCCTTGATCTTATCTGTACGCTGCTCCAAGGACCAGCCGGGATTTTATCACGTATCATCCTCGCCACTGCAATCGGCCCTTCCCCAGCCTCACGACCCTCCGATAATGTCTGGAATAATGATGTCTTAATCTCCTCCGTAAGATCAATCAACCCCAGGTGTTTACCCCCGGCCTCTGCAATCCGCAATTCTGCGGGGTCGGTCAGATTTATCGCCAGGCCAGTAACCGTATTTATGGTGTCGTATGTTTGCCGGGCTGTGCGTAAAAAATGCGTTTTATAAGTCCCGCTTAATAATTCTGTATAATCAAGCTCGCTCATCAGCTCATCGAGCACGAGCTGTGCGTATACTTCATCATCGATGATCGACTTTAAACTTTTTGCGTAATCTATCCCGCGTTGCTCGGAGATCCGCAACCAAACACTGGCCGCAACATCGCCGATCTTATTAAAAGCCTTTTTTACTTCCGGCTCAAATATCCCAGCCAAATGCGATTGATCTTTGTACAATTGGACTATAAGCCGCTGTTGCCATGCCTCGGCTTTAAGAGTTTTCAAAAACTCATCAATCCAACCCTTGCCGTTGTTCTGCCCATGATCACCCTGTGCCGGTGTCGTCTGGTCTTCACCGGCCGGAACTACTATCATATTGAATTTGCGTAGATATATTTCATGTTCAGGTTTTATTTCGTATCCAAGTTCTCCCCTTGCCTCGGCTACGGTTATCAGTCCGCTTTCTGTGAGAGCGCCTAATCTTTCAGCCAATTTATTTTGGTCCTCCTGTAGCACGCGGACTTTTGATAGATCGTATTTGGTTTTCGCTCCCCTGCGCGTATCGAAATCTGATAATATCTGACTATCCATCTCTGACGCTATAAGCCGCTGCATCGGGATAATGCATCCTTCATAGGCCAGCTCGCGCATTTCCTTCATGGTTGCTCCGACCTTTGTCTGTTGTAGACCAGTCCCGAACCCCACAACTGCCGCCGGTATTCCTAAGATCGCACATACACGTTCCTCCGGGATATCACGCAAGTTGCCAAGTTCCATATCTTTTGGCGAAAAAGCAAACTGCTTAACTTCAGTTTTGCTCCGCATAACAAGCGGTTCTCCTCGCCTATCACCGGTCGTATGCTTTTTAAACCAATCTTTTGTGGCCTGGGCATCATCGGGGGATACTGCCCCTTCACCTGCAGGACTTATCACCAATCCGGGAACCCCGCAATTTTTAAGCAACATAGCGGTATAATTTGCCGCTTCATCATCGGTAAAAACCTCACGCAATAATGATGCCAGGGGAGATAGCCCTTTTCGTGTATTCTGCGGATCAAGCCCATAACGGAAATGGACAACATCTTCGCGCTCAATTTTTATTTTTACACCATTCGGCATGTATTCATAATGGCTGATAAAGTCGCTTCCGTCCTCCGGCCACTTCGGCTCCATCATCCAGTGCGGAGCATACCATAATTGTATAACCTTGCGTTGGCTGTTTCTGATCTTAATCCAGTAACCGTTCCCGTCTGTGTTGAACGATATTATCGTTGCCATCATTAAGATATGCCCACTGTAATATGGGTTAGGCTTATTTATGAGTTGCACAAGATCGTGGTCACGTTCCAGCTCGTTGTTAAACTCAACACAAAGCGGAGCCTCCGGGAATGTCCGCGCTATCCAGAGGACCGGAGCCATAACTACCGACGATCCAAACCCATCCCCCACGTCGCGCTTGTAATTATAATTAGAACGCGGCATCAACCACGAACGCCAAGTTGAAGCCGTAAAGACCATGCGAGCAAGGGCTTTTATATTTCGCCATGTTTTGAATATGCTCATGCCGGACCCCATCGCCTAACGGGCTGGTATAAATCTGTTACCGCAAATACATGAGCATCTAATCTATTCGGGCTTTTTTGTTTTGGATCGGCCCTATATGTCGTCATCTCATACTCCAGATTAGCGAATATTTTTGTATGATATACAAGCCGCTGATTATAGAGCGCCTTGACCGGCTCTGCTCTAAGAAGCTTTCCCCGGCTGGCAAATATATTCTTAACCTCAACCATCGGATCAAGTTGATGTATGATTGTTTCAGCCATTTTGCCGCCAAAATTGCTTTCAATCGCAATCCTGTCAGCCTTGAGCACTCGGTATAAGTTGATTGCCGCTTGCGCCCATTCAAGTGGCTCTCCTCTGATTGATACATCTTCAATTGTATGTATTGTGTCGCCCACGCGCCCGTCCGCAACAATACCGCATTCGTCACCATTCGCAGAGCCGGAGGGGTCAAGCCCAATAGTAATTGCATCAAAATAATTCGGCATTGTGCTGCGTAAAATATCGCCTTGCTTCCAGAGAGCACCTTCTGCTTGTTTCTTTTTCTTGCCAAGCCATATATGTTCGTATTTTTCAAGATCGGTTGATTTGCATAATTCCATTTCTTTTCGTAGCGTTTTAGGGAAATATGGATTCTCAGGATAATTGATTTCAAATTCTTCTGCATCAGGATGATGCTTTTCGACAAACATTTTATGTACAGCCTCATTGCCATCTTGTGGATTATATTTGATGAGAAAACGCGGCTCAGGATCTCCGGGCAGAAAGGGCCTAATTGTTGGTATAAGTACGTCCCATGCTTCACCCGATAGCTCTTCCGCTTCATCAATCCATACGAGCGTAATGCGTTGTAATGAACGAAAGCTCTGATATGTTTTAGCGCCATAAAAAATAAACTCAGTCCCATTCTTAGCTTTGAGCTGGTTTTCGCTTGCCTCGAATAAATCCCACGCATCCATAAGCGTGATATTGTCTTTAAGTATTTGCAATGAGCTTTCACTAATTCTGTTTTGAGTTCCTCTAATACAAAGAATACGACTTCCAGGCATCTGTAAAGCAAAACGTAAAACCAGATAGCCTTCTTGTGTTGATCCGCCACCACCGCGCCCGGAATGCCAAACAATATATTTTTTTCCACTTTCCCATGCCTGATTGAGCCGTTCATGTATCCAAAATTTAATTTGCTTTTCAATCGCTATTCTCCTGTGGCCCGGGTAATCCTGTTTGCGTTATGAATGTAACAGTTACCGGCCCGCCTCCTTCTCCCGTTATCTCCTGCCGATCCTTCCAGCCAAGTTGCTTAAGTGAAAAAATACAGCCTGTTGCTACATTCTGTTTCCCGGACAACATCAATCTTTCAAGGCTCGCCTCTTTCTTATCAATCAGCTTTTTCATTAATCGTTTTAAGGTATTGTCTTTAAGGTCATATAAGCGTTGTCGCGGGATATTATTTTGATATGCAAACTCCGCCACTATGGGGATTTCTGTTTCATCAATATATTGATCGAGTTTAATAATTATGTCATCTAATTTTTCAGGAGTGTATTTATATGCTGTTCGTTCTTTTTTAGTGTCCGAATTAGGTGCGATAATAAACCTCCCAGTTTACTATATAAGAAGTTTATTGATTTATGTGTGTTTTGTCAATACAAATAAATAGGCGGGATATTTCACCCGCCTTTCATTAACATATCATATACATCTTATAGCACCAATATTTATTTAATATCTATTACTTCATGATTGCATCACCTCCTTGCTTTCTCTGGCGGTAATACCGTAATAACTTTCTCAAGCATCTTGTGATATTTTATAATTTCTTGCGGTCTGTTTGATTTTTTTATTGGCATCATTTGTCCTCCCGTATCATTATAATTATCTCATCGAGTTTCACTTGGCTATGTCTTTCTGCCGGCAATAAACTAACATATCCTATATTTTTATCATCATCGATTATCCCCGATCTCTGAATTCCGTCACAAATTGGCTTGATTAAATTATGATGATCCATGCGGTTATTTATGTTGACATGTATTATTAGGGATATTTTGTCATACTTTGTATTACCGGCAGTTGCTTTTATCGTAAACGCGATTGAATCAATAAACTTTTCATATTCTGGAGATGCAAAAATCCTTCCCGCTCTTACCATGTGCCACTTATTTACGCTCACGGCCTTCCCGGTCCACTTAATTGTTATCATTGATTCTTTCTCCCTGCCGCACATATTTCCGCTTAAGCTTTGGTTCGAGCAGCTTTCGCAAATCCTCATCCTCTACTGACCGGACCTGCAGGTCTCGCAGAAACCAACACAGCCCCCCGACAATAATTACCACAAGGCTGAAAACAAAAATCATCATAGCCGCAGCCTCGGCGCTGGCAAACATATTGTGGAAAACACAACATGCTGAAATAATTATCCCGATCCCCAAAAGTATGGTAGCGCCAGCTGTTATGGCCCGCCACCTGTTAAGCTCTTGTTTTGTCATCTTTCCCCTCCAGTTCTTTTATTTTCTGCTCATAGTGTAATATTATATGAGTCGCCCATTCGGGCTCACGCTTAACTAATTGATATAGACTGCATTCATTCCCGTCGCTATCCTTGTATTTTTTTTCCCACTGGTTATTGATTGCATCTTCGATTTCATTATTCATGACTCTCCTCCAGTTCTTTTTCTATTTGCTTTAAAAACATATTTGCCGCATCAAGCCTTTTAAATAATTTTTCAGATGGGGTTTTCCCTATTCGATAATGAGTACACAATTCTTGATAAGCTTTCGCTGCGTTAATTGCCTTTCTTTTATCCTTCTCCACTTCCTCTACCAGCTCGGTGAGAACTTGTTTAATATCATCCTCACGGTTGCTTTTCCACCTTTTGTCAACTGTACGATGAGTATAATAATGATCAATAATTCCAAAAGCAAAATCAATATTAATTGCCTTCTTCATAATCCCTCCAGTCTTTTTCTATTTTTCGCCGGTCAGCATCGGAATAATCAACCGGGCCATAAATGGTCGAGCGTGCATGCCTATGATGCCACCCCGATTTAAAAACATTCTTTGTCATCTCTTTAAGTATTTCCCTCAGTTGCTCCACCTGCTCCGGCGTGCAGACGATACGATTTTGTATTGCCATTATTGCTCGTTCAACTGCGCTCATGATTTATCCTCCTATCGTTTTTTTTAATTGCTCGCAAGCCGGACATGAACCTTTACCCACATAATTATGTAGTGAACAGGTGTGTGACTGTGCATTTGGCCTCTCGTTCCATCTTTTTCTTGCTTCCTCTTGCCAAGATTCTTTTTGATTAACAAGTACTATAGGACCACTGGCACCACAGCTTTGACAAACTCCATGCCCCCATAATTTACTTACTCCAGTAGTTAGGGCAGCGATCAATTCTGTTTCTCCACAAAATGGACAAGGTTTTAATTCATTCATGATTTATCTCTCCTTACATAAATAATGATTATGCACATCTTTATATTTCCATTGATGATATTTATAATGATGATCTTGCTTGTTAAGATAATCTAATATCTCATTATTTTCATTTTTTAAATCTATTAAATCTTGGATAGTTATTTTATTATTCATTGTTTGTTTTCCTCATCAAAAATAATCTTGAATATTTATATTATATGATAAATATAATGGGTGTTTTGGAAATCCTAATTTTGTTTTACCGAAACATTTTATCTGGTACCCGCTTGGATAGCTGCTACTAAAAATATATGGAGGAACCTTTAAACCTTTTGGAATATTTCCAAATGCGTAAATCACAGTTGCAAAATCAACTTTCGGAAATGATAATTCTAAATAATAATCATTCTCTGGACCAACCGGATCGTCCACCGATAATAATTGTTTTGGATTTGTCGCCCTGTATGCAAAAAGATTGACAACAAACATTCCGCCGCATCCATACTTTTTAGAAAAGCCAATACATTTTCTTATTGTAGGATCATCTGTTTCGGCATCAGCGGTTGACGGATTGAGCATTACCCAAATGAATGTTTTTATATTATCACTCCATACTCTCGTTAACGAATATCTATATTTACCGCATTTTGATATTTCTGCTGATTTAATCATGTTGCCTCTCCTCCGCATCCTCCAGCGGACACCATTCAGGGATTTCTATACACGTAGTTAGTACATTATCGATTTTTCGTTCTCCTATCTCAGGGTGCAAGCAAAAATTACTATAAGCACCGTAATGTTTACAGTCAAAGCAACTGTCTATCTCTAATAATTTACTCATGGGATTGCTCCTCATATCTTTTTCTACATGCTCCGATGTGTCTGTTGAAATTGGCAGCAGCTCCTGCAAAATTATATCTACCCCTATTCCCCCAATATCGTCCACCTTTATTTCTATAATAATAGGGAAATGATTTGTGACAATATCCACATTCATACCGGTTGTCAAAACGATATACCTTATGTATATTTTTTTGTTCTCTTCCAGGTTTTTCTGCATTTAGCAAAGCCTTGTCTACCAATTCCTTCATTCCAGTAATAAAATTATCACTCATCATTCGCCCTCCAGTCCTAAAATACGATTATTCAAATCTTGCACTTGATCTTCCAGAAAATGTATCTTTTCTTTATCTTCCTGCGTTGCCTCCTCCACCAGGTCGGTGAGGATATTTCTTATACTTGGTGCTGGTAATAAAACTTGCCGATAATTAAATTCTGATACATATTGCCCTATTTCATCTATCGTTTTCTCAATCTCCGCTTTTATCTTTTCAGTCATGCTACACCCCCATTGTATATTTTGGGATGATAAGGAGACCTGAAATATATCCACTTGCCGTCTTCTTTCCCTATTGGTTTTTGGTAAGCATGGCCACAGTCATAATAATCATATAGTCCGCTACCATGATTATATTTGCCAACTCCACATTTCCCACATTTTTCACATTTCTTTTCAGTCATCTGAAAATCTTTTTAAAGCTTCGTCCATAGTAACCGCCGGAGCCTCGTAATGCGCCCACTTACCTTGTGTCGCATTAGCCCATAACCTGATACCGCACCAATATACAAGTTTTTTGGGCAATCTTCTCGTCAACCAATAAATTATTTTGTCCTTCATTTTATCCTCCTATTTATTTTTTCAACGAGCCCTATTATCACAACTCTATTCGAAACAGCACAGTGTTCGCACAAAGTGATCTCGGCCGGCTTCTCAAAAACCGGTGATGCCATTTCCTCATTCGGGCCCATGACCTGCGCAAGCGCAGCGTGACCGCCGAGCATCATAGTTAATCCTTGCTGCCGCGACACAGCGCCGCTATCGATAACATACCTCTGCACCTTAAGCGTCCAAAAAAAAGGTAACGTTCCGTTTTCGCGGAAACTTTCGCCAAGCAGCTTTCCACACTTATGGCACTTTAAATGCTTTCTTAATTCGTTTTCTTTCATGTTAACTCACCCCTTTTATAATCATATTAATCACCCCCATTGCTCGGCCATTGCTTTTGCTACTCCTGGCCAAAATCGGGAACGCTCATGTCTCCTGTTTTGATTACCCTTAAATCCATTACAAGAACTTTCAAAATATCTTTTTTTCCCATGTGTAATTTTTCCAGTTGATATTGGTTCTGGTTTATTAACTGCGGTTTTATTTTGGAATAATTCATTTTCATCAGCCCATTGCAGGGGAGGTAAGTTTTTCAACCAAAGCCATGTTGTTTTTAAATGTCTATCTCCAAAATAATATGGTTGAATTATTTGTGTATATTTTGCAATTGTCGGCGAAGCGCACCCGCGAGGATTTTCTATGCATATTTTTTCAATAGATGCTTCCCATAAATCGGCAAAAAACTTTAATGCTTCCAATCTTTTATAAACTCTCTCTGGATTATTCCAGACGTGCATTGCTGCATAACTTAAATAAGTACATGGCGGATGTGCTATCATTAAATCCCATCCATCATCGATAATCTTTAAAACATCGCCCTGAAAATGTGTGCCCGGTATCTCGGTTGGCAGCAAATCACATGACCATGCGTCATGCCCGCGCGCTCTAAACGCTTCGCGTACAATACCGGAAAACTCACAAGCAACTAAAACACGCATTATTTAAATCTCCTTAAAACGCCCATCCCCAAAACCAGGCGATGTATCGTATATTTAAAATCGATAATATAATTATTCCCATAAATACGCCGGACGAAATATAAAATACAGGATGCTTGATTTTACAAATGGCATGTATCCGCTGAAGAATAATTAACATAGCTATTAAAAATAACCCTGCCCAAAACTCCGGGCCGCAAATAATAAATCCTGCAATAATCGACCAGACAAATATTGTTGGCAATAAACTTACAATCAATATCATCAGCCAGCCTCCCTCGATAAGCTTTCGTATGGTTGCGGGACCGGGCTTTTATACCACATACTATATCCGTGACATTTTTTTAAATAATCCAGCATGCCGAAACTTTTATTTCCAAGCTGCGCCTTTTTACAATCAGCTATTTTTAGCCCTGCAATCGTTTCAAAATTAACGCCCTTATTTTTAAGTTTGATTACACATTCCTGTTCGTGAGTGTATTGATTCATGCTGCATGGTCTCCTCTCGATATAAGTATTATTTTGTAGAACCTTTGAAACTCTTCAAATGTTATTTCATTCTCTTTATTGTCAACTTTCCCCTCCCATGCGATATAGACAGAAGTTTTATTGCTTCCCTGGATCTCTTGCATATCTCTTTCTTTACTTTTTCCATTCCTTTTGCCAAAAAGTTTACTACCAGATTTAAAAACCTGATTGCTATTATATTTATATAAAAATTGTTTTAATTTAGTATATAATTCTCTCGCTCTTTCCTCTGTCATCATCGGATCTCGTTTTATCGGTCGGCGCAATTTAATTGTTATACTCATTGCTCTTCTCCTTTTTTTTGTCTCCACAAATATGCACGGCTATTATTAACCAAATCCAGGTAACAATTGCACCACAAAGAAAAGCCGTTGATAGCCATTTAAACAAATCTCCAAGAAATAAACCAATACATTCAACGGCCGTCATCAATACCAAATAAATTATAAGCATAATTATTAAGCGTTTTTTATTCATGTTATCTCCTTGTATATTTTTTCCCATATTTTTCAATTTGCTCGGTTTGATTATCTGCGTGATTATATCCGCAACCACATATTTGCGATCCCATAACAAACGCTCGGTGCATGGAGTGACCGCAATTTTTACAAACTGGGTAACACCTGCAGGTAGGGTTGAAATAATAAAATTCCCCGAATCTTTCTTTGACAATAATTTTTTGCCATGGCTTTTTACAGACTGGGCACAACCCACCAGCTGCTTCAAGTTTATAAAGCAATAATAATTCGGCCGGCAGATTCGCTTGATTCCCGAGTTCATACGCATACAATAACTTTTGTTGCATGTCTTTTATTATTGAGTGCTCCAATGTTTGCGAAAAAATAATTTCTGATGCTTTCTTCAATTTTTTCTCCCCAAATAATTTAAGATCGAATCGAGCTTGGAGTGGAATACTCCGTATGTATATCCCGCCTTTTCTGCAAATTCAGTGACACTATGGTTTTCATCAAGAAAAAATGATTCCAGAGCAACACATAATATTTCATAATTTTTTTGCGTTGGATGTGATGACAACCGTTTAAGATCTGATTTTAAAAGCTGCCCTTCCTTTTTCCCCCAGGGCGGTTTTATGCTCATCTTGTTTTCGTAAAGTGTAAAATATTTTGCTACACTTTCTTTATAACCAATAATTGGTTTTTTAATATAGGGCGGCTTGCCGCCATTATTTTTCTTTATATCTATCTTTTTCTCTAGTTCTATATCTATCTCTAGTTCTGGTAGACATTGTCCGGACAATGTCCTACCTTTGTTTTCTTCTATCCTTTTTCTGTATTCTGCTTTGCGTTCCGCCTCGGTTGATCCGTGCCCGATGAGTGTTTGTATATCGCTCATAAATATAATTCCGTTGTCCAATATTTCAACAAGCTGTAATTTTTTAAATATTTCAATTCCAGTTTTTACAGTATCAATATTGACACGTAATATTGTTGACAGCATTTCAAGATTATAAGGGATGATGTCTTTAAATAATAATTGGCCGCCTGCTTTAAGGCTTAACAAACATAATTTTAAATATAGATTTTGGTATTCAATCCCGTTTTTCATAGATTCAAGTATTTTCATTTCTTCAGAATCAAAGTAATTATCTTTTAGTTTCAGATAATAATATTTTCTTGAATCAGCCAATTTCCACCGCCAATAAAAAAACCCTCTGAGTCGGTCGCTGGGCACCGCCAACAGAACGTAGGCGGAACGACCGACCCAAAGGGTTTACGCTTGTCCTGTTTATTTTGCCCATAATCATACTCGTATATTTTCCCGCATTTGTCAAGATCATTTTATAAAATTATTTCCTATCTCGGTTATGCGGATGATAAAAAATATTCCGCCAGCTATGAACATAAATAAAAGAAGCGTTAAAAGGATAAGCGAAACGAGCAAGATATAAAAGCCAATATCATTTTTTGTTTTCATATTGCTACCCTAACTGCCGAATAAAATCGGAGATATCATCAAGGCATCCCTTACTCAAAACGATTAAATCATCAGTTAAAAAACAATACTGCCGCCAAGCCGGATACCATTTTATTTTTCCAAGCGGAATGTTGTATTTACTGAGACAAACCCATACCGAAGTTTTTGGTTTATCCTCTATTTTCTCAAAACTGATATATTTATATTTTGTTTTCACGGCATCTCCTTTACATATTGTATAATATTATAAAAAGCAATCTTGCTATTTGAATACGAAAAATAATAATCCGACCATCAAAACTTCCTTCATCTCCAATTGTTATTGAAAATAATCGGAAACGAATATATTTAAACCATCCCAAAGAAATTTCAAAATGTTTAAAAAATGCTTTGATCTTTTTAATCATAATTACTCCATGAAATCAAGAACATCTTTAAGACAATTTGCCCCAAATACTTTACCCTCACATGAACTAAAAACATAAGCTTTGTACGGTTTATAATAAGTGAGACTTCCTAAATAATTTCCCGTTTTATTATTTGTGATTTCATAGACGGATTTACCTTCTATGATTTCATCAGGAACTATTTTTATTGTAATAAAATTATATTTCTTTTCAGTCATCTACTTTCTCCTTTAATAAATCACATGGTTTATAATATTTAATAAAACCAAACGAATCATTTTTATAAACAGTATGTTCACATTCAATTACCATAAATGTATTTATATTAATTCCTGTTTTTGGTTTTATTATCGAAATAGCTTTCAAATATCCATAAGTAGGTGAACTTCTTAATCGATAGTATTCGCCGATTTTAATATCTTGTATCCTCATTTTTTAGGCCCTATCCAAAAATCAGACTCATCTTTATATTCTTCTGGTGGGTCAACCAAATATCCGGCCTCGCATTCATCGGGGCAACTTTCGCAGGGGAAAAGATGATATTTTGTGCAACCGCATTCTCCCTCTAAATTATAAAGCCCGTCATAACCGTTTTCCTCAAGATA
>Ga0307445_10000104_pt1 | contig 37059 bp, 27 predicted proteins | sample SalMarSW160330MG_FD_202147 | JGI IMG/M metagenome (GOLD analysis project Ga0307445, IMG submission 202147) | Salt marsh sediment microbial communities from the Plum Island Ecosystem LTER, Massachusetts, United States - SW1603-30 | ecosystem: Environmental > Aquatic > Marine > Intertidal zone >... | reverse complement strand
TTATATATCAGAATCTCGTCAATGTATGGGCAGTCTTTCCACAAAAATTGTCCACTATCACATAACACTGCGATATGGGCTTTTGGATACTTTCTTCTTAGGTATCTTATAAGCGGAATAGTATTAACCGAATCACCAATATGGTCATTTCTTACTACGAGAATCCGAGAAGGATATTTGAACTTAGGCTTCTTATCAAAAACAAATACCCAGAACATAACGAACTGTAACCAAGCCCATAACCATGGTGAGTCACCTAAAGGACCCTGTTGCAAATTATTTTTTAATATGCCCCAAAATCGTTTCTTTTTCATCCAGGAGCAGTTTTTAAGCCATAAGATTGGGAGAAATGCTATGAGAAAGAAAAGTGGCAAAGAAGAGCATAATAAGTAAGTCAGAAAATTGGCTCTATGATACGGTTTGGTGAAAAACTTCCTCCAATTAATTTCTGAGAGCGCTACTTCGGTATCAGAGTGCATTTTCCAGATATATACATTTGACGGTCTGCACATAAGAATCAAACAGAGATACTTGAGATTAAAATCAGGTTTTCTTATTAAAATAATATCAGGTCGCATTTCCCGTAGGCGCAACGAAAGCTTAAAACCTTCGAAAATTGATATCAGACTTTTTTTCTTGAAAATATCAATTTGCAGCCTTGTTACGTTATCGATTGCAGATCCTTCCCTAACTACAAAGATCACTTGACAATCAGGCCATCTCTTTTGAATAAGTGAAGCGGTCTGACCAATTTTGGGAGTTAAGGCGTTATCAAACACCAAGATTTTTTTTCTACTCGAAGACAATTGCAGATTCATAATGTATAATTATTTACGATTCTATAGAGGTGATCGTAGACAAAATTCGCATACAACTTGTTTATTCCAAATATAACCGAAGTTCACCTCCGGGCTAATTCTTATCATCCCTATACCTTCTTATGGCCTCTTGGGCCTGACCCTCGTTCTCTATAAGACCATCCTTCAATAAAATTACCCTGTCGCAGAATTTTTCGACAGCAATTAAATCGTGGCTGACAAATAAAATCGTTCGGCCATTCTTCTTGAAGCTTTCAAAAGAATCATAACATTTCTGCTGAAAATCAATATCCCCTACAGCTAAAACTTCGTCCACAAGCAGTATCGGGCTTTCAACAGCTACGGTTATTGAAAAGCCCAATCGCACCTGCATTCCGGATGAGAGGTTTTTGAGCTTCGCATCGACAAATCTTTCCAATCCGGAAAAGTCGATTATCCAGTCGTATTTTTTCTCAATTTCCCAACGCGACATCCCAAGGAGAGCTCCATAGAGAAAGATGTTATCCTTCACGGTTAAGTCGCCCTGAAAGCCAACACCCAACTCCAGAAAAGGCGCTATGTTTCCATTTAAAGTAATCTTTCCTGACGTTGGTTCGAGAACTCTGGCTATAAGTTTTAGCAGCGTAGATTTGCCCGCACCGTTTTTGCCTATTATTCCTAAGAACTCCCCCCCACTGATTTCCAGGTTTATGTTGCGTAAAGCGTAAAGCTCTTCGTAAGTATGCTTCTGAAAAATACTGACAAACCGCTGACGCAAAGTTGTTTTCCTGTCGTGGGGCAGGCGAAATATCTTGTTGACCTGGTCAAGAGCTATCATAAATCCTCTGCAAAGCTTCGAGATAATTTGTTGAACATACTTAAGCCTATCATAAATAAGCCGGCCGCAACAATAATTATAATAATGTGATTTGTAAAAGACAGGAACTCGCCAGTTGGCCCGATTAGTGCTTGTCTACAGCCCTGGATAATCCTCGCGACAGGATTTAAAAATATCAACGTATGATACTTTGCAGGGACTATTGAAATTGGATATATAATCGGCGTAGCCCAAAAACCGAGTTGCACAAATACCTCCCAAATATGATGTATGTCCCTAAATTTTGGGAATAACGAGCACAACAAAAGCGCCAAACCTACTACCAGTATGTAAAATTCGGCTAAATAAACGACTAAGAGCACAGCACTGGTTTGAAAATGAGCACCAGAGAAAACAAAAAAAACAAAAAAAACAACTATATTAAGCAACAAAGTAAGAAGAGATGTCAAAGAGGAAGCTATTACGATGATCCAACGCGGAAAATAGATTTTCTTTATAATAGGAGCTTTGCCTTCCAATAAAATCATGCTGTTTAATGTAACTTCGGCCAAGAAGTTCCAAAGGATAATCCCCAAGAGAAGATACAGCTTATAGTTCTCGACATCCCATCTTACAAATACCGAGAACACCAGATACAGTGTCCCGAACATTAATAGCGGTTTTAGCAAACTCCATAAGTAGCCTAAAACAGAGTTATCATATTTTATCTTAAAATCTGTCATCGCCATCACCAGCGTCAGGTAGAGATAATTCTTCCTGCCTAAGGAAATTTCTTGCTTACAGGTTTGTATATGTGATGACATTGGTTCCTCTCTAAGTTTCTCTAATATATTTGTATTCTACCTGCCTGTCTTCAGTAAAAAAGGTCAAATCGGCTTCTAAAGATAATTTCGACTCCTGTTTCTGTGATTTTACCGTTATATCTTTTCCTTTCAAGAATTGTTTTTTAAGTTCCGCACGTTTATTCAATATATTCTCTCGCCCTTACGCGGTGACTAAGTGAAAGAAACGTGCTAAGATTTATCCGATAGTAATGCTCGTTGTTCACTACCCCCGGATCTACTGCCGTTGGCCAATACAGTAGAGATTGTTCTCGGACCGGATAAAAATATTTTTCTGCGAGATTGCAAGACCGGCACAACATTTTTCTTTAAGCTCGTTCTCGGTAACTATTTTGAATTCGGGACCAGCTTCGACTACGGTGGTCTTGCCCTTCTCGGAAAGGAAATAAAGCTTGCCGTCCGCCCAGATCGGCGAGGCTGAATACCTTCCTCCCAAGCGGTTTCTCCAGATAATCTGGCCTGTGGCTGCTTTGAGACATTTGACGACACCAGCCTCAGTTGCCAGGAAAAGAAAAGGTTTTATATAAAGCATAGATGGGATTTTCGGAACATCATTTGTGGACTCCCATGCTATGTGTGTCTTTGTGACGTTGCCTTTGCCACCCGTACGAATAGCACGGATTGTTGGATCGCCGAAGCCGGACGTAGCAAAGATTAGGCCGGCGGCACCGAAACGGTTTTGAGAACCCGCGAAAAACCTCGTTTGCGGCGATGCCTACCTGATTGAGGGGCAATCCAACGCGCTGGCAACGTACACCGGCAAGAAATCTCCGCCGGAGACCAGCGATTGGATTCGCAGCTACGGCAGTCCGAGGGGCGAGCAGAATGGGCCCAGGCAGAATTTGTGGTGCTATCCAGTCTGGAAGGCGCAAAAGGGCGAGAAGGCTGAGCTTGGCTGGTGGGGTATGGAACTCGCCAAGCGACTGGTGGAGAGCCAGAAGATTCCGATCTCCATCATCAATGGCGCGGTCGGCGGCACCAATTACAGCTATGATGAAAACGGCAATTTGACAAATGATGGTACTTACAAGTATTATTATGACTGCGAAAATAGATTAACCGACGTCAATAACCAGAGCGATCAGGCCGTCGCTTCCTATAAGTACGTTTATCAGGGCAGGCGGGTCAAAAAGACTGTCTACGGATCGCCCGATGTAGTAACCAAATACTGCTACGACGGCGACCAGGTGATAGCTGAATATGACGGCAGCAGTACGTTGATATTACGCAAATTTATGTATGGCCCCGGCATCGATGAGCCGATATGTATGTTCAAATATGTTGCACCAACAGGCATTTACTATTACCATTTTGATGGATTAGGGAGCGTAGTTGCTCTTTCCAATACGAGTGGAAATATGGTTGAGCGGTATTCTTATGACGTCTTTGGCGAGCCGAACAGAACCAGCAGTGTCGGCAATCCTTATATGTTCACCGGCAGAAGATACGACGACGAGAGCGACCTGTATTATTATAGAGCCAGATACTATAACCCAAATATCGGCAGATTCTTGCAAATTGATCCGATAGGGTATGTGGATGGCCTGAATCTCTACACATATTGCGGGAATAATCCAGTAATCCGAACGGACCCTAAAGGGGAGGGTTGGATAGACTGCATAAAATGCTACTTTAAAATGCAGAAGTACAAAAAGAAATGCAAAATCTTAGTAGATTATGATTGCAATGATATATGGGATGATGAGGATTGCAAAGATAAAAACGAAGAATTTATAAAATGTAAGGTTCTGATGGCGAAATTGTATACGAATTGTCTAAATAACTTCAGAAAAAACCTTCCATCTTGTATTAAGTGTTTTGTGAAGCTGATCGTTACGCCTCCACCAATTAAAACCAGTTAAATAAAAACAGTTGGAGTTGACCTTATCTATGAAACGGCGCAATATAATATATTTCCTGTGTGTTTTAGTAGCACTGGTGCTTTTATTTGTGATTGTAAAGCCACAGTCGAAAACGGCGAATTGCTACCAAAGGAAGTTTTTGGAGAATTCTGATTTCTTGATGGATATAAACGAAAACACAAGTGCTTTAGGTTATTACTACCAGGCCGTGAGAATTATCCAAGACTCTAATATGGTAGATTCTAACCAACCTTTGGAATTAAAATTAATAGACAAAGAGAAAGTCGAAAAAGTTTGTTCTCTACTTATATCGGGCGCAAAAAAGAAACAACTTGGCAGCTATCAAATCGGAATGTATCAAACTTTGTTTGTCGTTCCTAACTACGGGGAACTTGAAATTCTAGAAATAATGTCAATTGCAAAAGTTGTTGAGCAATTTGCAAGAGATATAATTGAGCACGGCATAGATGTAGAAAGGGCCCTCTATCTTGGGAAGACTTGTGTTGCTGTAGGAATACAATTCTCGGACAATGATCTTCAATTGGTTCGTTTTTTGGGAATCTTATTCAAAGAAAAGGGGCATGCTATTCTCAAAGCCTATGCTGAGGCTACCGGCAAAGAAGAGTGTCTTGAACTTGCAGCTCAAATCCGAAAAGAAATTGATAAAGAAATTATTACGGCGAGGCACCTAAAGAGTCCAGGACCCTCGTTCTGGGACTTTTTTGTTGAATGTATGAGGAAGGAAAAGTAAAGGATTTAAATTTCGTTTTCATTAGAGCAAATAAGGATGACTTTATCAATAAGGTATTAGCGACAAGAAATTATCTGATTCATTATGACACTAAACTCAAAGATAAGGTCAGGATTTGCTATTATCATTCGGATGGCTTAGGCTCCAAGGCTACTTTAAGTAACAGTGTCGGAAATATAGTCGAGCGGTATTCTTACGACGTCTTCGGCGAGCCGAACAGAACCAGCAGTGTCGGTAATCCTTATATGTTCACCGGGCCGACAGCGATGGATATTCCGACGGGTTGAATCTATAAATGTGTATATCGCATTATAATACAATTTTTATTTAGTACACGTTCAACAAGGTTCCAACGTTTTATTATCATTGGGGAGAAAACTATGAAGGAGTTTGTGTCTCGAATTGCCTGTAGTTCGTTAGTGACGTTAATCTTATTTTTGGGCGGCTGCAAAGACAAGGAACCTACGGAGGAAGTTGTAATTTATGCATCTCTTGACAAGGTTTTCAGCCAGCCCATTCTTGAAGCCTTTGAAAAAGAAACAGGCATTAAGGTATTAGATGTTTATGATTCCGAGGCGACAAAGACCACCGGCCGGACTTTCAAGAAGGGGTTGGGCTGTAAGGGCAAATGCGCCGTGATGTTCAAGGTCGATGGTCTCGCCGATCGTTTCCGAGCAATTGTGGCGATGGGTAAATCCTCCAGGGAAGACGCTAAGGGGCGGTTCCGGGTGTATAACGAAGACTTCTTTGCCAACCAGGTCTTATGGGACAGCGGCGAAATGACGAAGGATTCACCCGCAAAGGAAATCGACATCGAGCTGAACGACGTACAGTGCCTGATGCTGGTCTTCGATGGAAAAGATGTTCTGGGCAACTGGGCCGATGCGCGCGTGATTAACGAAGCTGAAAGTGACTAAAGATAGGGCTGTCAACTTTTATCCCTTAGAATAGGAGACCATTATGAAGAAATCATTTCTCATTATCCTTATCTTTATGGTCCTACCCTGGACGTGCGAAGGTAAAGAAAACGCAGCCAACAAAAAGGACGCCAAAGCAGGAGTTGTTACAGCACATTCCCGCGGTTTGCACGGGTACATTGGCTACAGTGCGTCCCGTCCGCCGGCCCGTGCCAACTACAGTGCGGGCATGGGCTTTTATTCCGCTGTCTGGCCGCTGATTGCCAAACCGATTGCCCATTTTCAGATCGGGTTGCCCAGCGCGTGGATAACGCCGGACAACTCCGACAACAAGGACACCCCGCTCGCTCCGATTGGCACACTTGCCAGGGACAACTGGCCGGAGCGGGGGCCTACCTGGGATAGCGTTTTTCAGACCGTGGAGGGAGGCTTGGGCTATTGGGCAGGCAATCGATTTCGATACGGCCCGCCAAAATTCAGCATGAATGCCACACCGCAATGCTATGACTATGAGGTCGGGTCACCCGGGTGGTCGTTTTTCTATAGCAACAAAGCCCTGCCGGACAATAGGCTGGGCATCGCCCAACTGAGCAACCGACTGCTTATTCCGCCGGACGCACTGCCTTTCGAGGGCAATCCCAACGGCAAGTTCCTGGGTTACACCTATATGGCCCTTCCCTTTACCAAACCCACCACAGGGGACCCACCCACCGGCGATCAGGCTTGGACATGTTTCCTAAGTGCGGCCAACTTCAAAGGACCGATCGCCTATTATATCCCGGAGACCTGGAGCAAGATCGGCAAACTGTTTAATTATCCGTTTATCTATGGACGGGGACTCGACGCCCGGCCGGGAAATATGGGCGGCGGCGCCATGGAAATCAATACCGTGCCTCGTTTCGACGCCAAAGACGCGCAAGGTGTTGTTTATTCGAAGTTACCTAAGTTGCAGTTCCCGGTGGACGAGAAGGGAAGGACCCTGCTGGTGCAGGATGTGACATACTACTCGAAGGCGGCCCTTTATGACGCCTTCAAGGCGTGGCGGGACGGCGGGACTGCCTGCTCCGGACGGTTCGACGACAGCGGCGCATGGAAGTCGACGTTAAAGACGCGTACGCCGCACTTCGATCAAGCCGGTAAAGAGATTACCGGTGTGGACAAGGTTTTTGATACCAAGGTATTTGAATCCAATGTTTGGGGCCTGCAGTGGCATGATGGGACTGTCAACGCCAACGGCTTTTTTCCGGAGTATTCCAAACATGTTGGGGACAAGCGCGTGGCTGTGTCCGCCGCGGATGTGCCCGCAGAGACGCAGCTCCTGACTAAGGAGTTCAAACTAGCGGGGCGGGGTACGCCCTACACCTCACCGGCTGCCGGCGCCTGGAGCAATCCCGGCCCGGCGCGGGGGCCGTTCACGGCCACTCTCGCCGACGGATCTATGGTCACCTACTCCTGGTATCGTTTTGTCGGTCAGCCGTCTTTCCAGCAATATAAATGGAGCGAGGATAAGAGGGCGAAATTACAGTCCTTTGTCGAAAAAATCCATGCCAGTTGGCCGATTGACAGGGACTACATGGCGCCGCCCAGCAGCGGAACCCTGGCGAGACTCGACCCGGCCCTGCTCGTGACACCGCCCAAGGGTCTGGAAGTTGGTTACGTGCCTATCGTGACACGTCAGGAAGATGCCGATCAGTAATGTGAAACCTGCGGGATTGGTCCCCAGGAAGTCCAATGGGGTGACATGTAACGACGGTTTGAGTAAATACAACATCTATGCGTCGAGATTCTCTAAGGGTCGAGTAGACGTACTATAGTTCTCGTGTTTAGGCATAGTTTATATTCCCTGTTTCTCAGATTTTTTGGCTTGGTGCGCCTACAACCACGATACAACCAAGGAGGCCGTTATCTACCATTTTTAAAATCGAACATTTTATAAGAGTTGATATATCAGTTGCTTATCAAAAAACGAAAAAATAGTAAACATTCTCAATATCCATTGCTCTAACTTCATATTACAGGTGTGCAAATTGAGTCTTTGCAGACCCAGTTTCGAAATAGTAAACCCGCCGCGATCGTTTTAAGGAAACGGCAATGAGTGTGGAGTCTCATATTCCATTCTTACCATTAAACAGGCACATACCAAGAGTACATTGCCCATGCCGTTTCAATTATCATCGCCAGATGGAGTTCAATTCCCAGACGTCCAACTTTTCGAGGCTTGTTGTACCACCCTCGCTAAATAGCTTGATCAACTTGTCGTTTTCAGGGAGGATGCCGCCGATGGGCATATACACGCGGCCACTGTTGGCAAAGATTTCAATGCTGTTGCGATCCACCAATAGTTCCAGGTCAATCTTGCCGTCGACCGGCTTAAGCGCCGCCTTCCTGTCCAGGCAGGCCAGTTGGGATTTTTCTACATTGTACGTGATGCGTGTGCCACGAATCACAAAGCCGAATTCCTTTGCATCACCGAGAAGGAAGCGGCCTTTGATATGGAACAACTCACGTGAAAGTTTTGGCAGCTGCTTTTCGCCGGCGTGAACAGCCATTTTGTTCCACGTATGCTTTGAACCGTGGATATTCTCGATTTCGCGGATCGGCTCGGCAAACATGCGTATGCCTTCATCCGTTGTTTGCAGTGTCAGCTCCACGGGAAATAATATGCACTGATTAAACGGCATGCCGGGCGTGGCGATCCGAGCCCAAGCCATCTGAATTCGCCGCCCGTCACTTTTCGGCATATTGTTGAACGTCTGTGATGCATAGAAACAGTTGCCGTGCTGGAAACGAATCACCTTGCCCTGCGGCTTGAACTCTTTGCCGTCAAAGTCGCCAATCAAATAATCACCGGAGCCTCCGTAAAGAATCCATCTCGTATTATCCTTGTCGCCATCGACCGGCAGCCCAAATAACTCAGGACACTCATGGAAACACTTCAGCTCGCTATGTTTGGTCCAGGACTTCAAATCGGATGAGGTGAAGAAGCCCATCATACCGCCATCCAGATACAGCACCATCACCCAGCGTCCGGTTGGTTTGTGCCAGACAACCTTTGGGTCCCTGTTGCCCCCGTTGATATGCCCGACCACGGGATTGTCTTTATAGACGGTCCAAGTTCGACCGCGGTCGTTGCTGTAGGCCATAGACTGCGTGAAGGGCTGATTGCGCGACCATGAGTTTGTACCGCCGGCGGAGGTATAAACACAGACGATAACCTTTTCGTCACCTGTCTGCCAGCCGGCAGTGTTTTTCTCATCCACGACCGCCGAGCCGGAGAAAATCGTCCCCAGATGGTCGGGATGAATCGCATCGCCCAGCTCCTTCCAGTGCACCATGTCCTTACTGACCGTATGGCCCCATGTCATATTGCCCCAGTTCCAGCCGTATGGATTATGCTGCCAGAACATATGGTACTCACCATCGTAGTACACCATTCCGTTGGTGTCGTTGTTCCAGCCTCGCTGCGATGAGAAATGGAACTGCTGCCGGTTCTTCTCGCGATAGAAGGTCTCGGCCTCTTTTATCGCATTGTCCTGATAAATCAGCTTGAACGCCTGAGATTTGCGTCCAAGTGAGTTGACCCGCAGTTCGGCCTGTTTCCCGCGGAAGGGAGCGATATCCAAAAAGACCCAATAGTCAGGTTTTTCATCGGCCAGTTCAATCTCGAACTGACGTACGATCTTTCCATCGATCAATACATCCATCCGTCGTCTGGCTGCGCCATGCTTGACCGGCAGATTCAGATACCGCTTTGTAAACCGCATCGTACGTTTCTTCTCCACCGCCACTTTCTTATTGCTCTGAAAGATGTGATCGATGTTGATGTGTCCCCATCCTCCCTTCTGCTGATCGACAATCTGAATGCAGACCTTCTTGTCCATCAGGTCCGAGACGTCCCAACCGGCCCAGTTTAATGCTTCGCTGCCGCCGGGTCGATCATTAGGGCCCGTGGCGGTCCGGGCGACTTTGCCATCCAGCAGAAGATTGATGCACACCTTACCCGGATGCATGCCTCCGCCGATGAGGAAGTTGATGTACTTACGCTGAATCTCGAACGGCGGTGATGTGAGCGTCCCCGTTGTGTCGTCCCCTTTGTAATATGTATTGACCAAGCCCTTGCCTTCAAAGCCGCTGACATTCATCTGGCCGGACAGCGTCCCACGGGCAGGTCCCGGCCCGAACGCCTCGCCCTCCACTTTCCAGCTGCCGTAGGTCTTACCCTCGAAATCGGCAATCAGGATGTCCTCTTGCACATTGGCCCCGATTATTCCCGCAGTAAGAAAGATCGTCAGAATGATACTCAGTGTCTTATCCATTAGTTTTCTCCTTCCAAATCGGCTTTCGTAGGTATTCCACCGGCGCCAACCTCATCTGTGCGCCGGAGCATCATCCTCAACATACCACAAAAGTGCAGCGTTTTCAATCAGTTTGACCACGTGATTACCCGTTTTCTTATGGTTCAAATGGTATTTTTCCAATCCTTAAATGATATAGTCGAGCAAATTACTGTAAGCCATCCAATTCGCCATGATAGCCCAACTGCCCTATAACTGAGCAGTGAAACAAAGTGGACGCATTCTGGACGCATTCAGCCATTTTGAAGAGAGAAATAGGAGAATTTTAGAAGTTGAGCTTTATATAAATACATATAGAGAAAGAAGATGTAAAAATGGGCAGGGGCGGATTTGAACCGCCGACACACGGATTTTCAGTCCGTTGCTCTACCAACTGAGCTACCTGCCCTGAGCACTTTTACTTTACATTCTAACGGCCGAGATGGCAAGAAAATTTAGGGCAAACTATATCATTTTGACTGTCCGAAGCAAAAATCCTTTCAATAATACCCACAGCAAGCAGTCTGGCTGAACAGCCGGAAAAACCTTTAATTCTCAGGAAAGAATCAAAGAATCCGCTGAACGTGTGGAGGCCTGCATATACCCCGGCTTCTCCACCCACATAGATAATTAGGTTGCTATTTTGCGGCTTATAGAAAATCGGGATTTCTTGAAACTGACAATCAGCGTTCCAAAGCTATCAAATTTATAAGGAATTTAGTATAATTACAGGCATGTATTCGCCCCTATTGCTTTGTAAAACAGGTTACGGCGTAAAGATTATACAAGGCTATAGCAAAGACCTCGTGAAATGCGCAGTAAGTGAGGTTTAATTTGACAATTCAGTGCGAACTATGTCCAAAAATGTGCTTAATAGAACCCGGCCAGAGTGGCGAGTGCCGGGTGAGAATCAATATCGACGGTGTGCTTCGAACCGTTGTTTATGGATATCCCTGCTCGATTAATATTGACCCAATCGAAAAGAAGCCTCTTTTCCACTTTCTGCCGGGTACGGGTATTCTTTCAATTGCAACGGTCGGTTGTAATCTGCACTGCCTCAATTGCCAGAACTGGGAAATATCACAAGCCAATCCGGAAGATAGTCGGGCTGTATTATGCCCCCCTCAAAAAATTGTGGATTTGGCCAAGCAAAACCGCTGCCCTTCAATCGCATATACCTACACGGACCCTATCGTTTACTTTGAGTATACTTATGATTCGTCAAAACTTGCAAGGGACAAGGGAATACGCAACGTGCTCGTAACGGCAGGTTACATAAATGCCGCGCCCTGGAAAAAACTTCTTGAATATGTCGATGCCGCGAACATTGATTTGAAATTCATTTCTGATGACCTCTACCGGCGCATCTGTTCGGGGACACTGAAGCCAATCCAGAATGCCCTGGTTTTGGCCAAGGCAAGCGGCGTATTAGTTGAAGTTACGAACCTGGTTATTCCCACATTGAATGATAAGCCGGAGCAGATACGTGAGCTGGCTCGATGGATTAGAGCAAATCTCGGCAGCGATACACCTTTACATTTTTCGGGATTTTACCCTCAGTACAAGATGAAACATCTGCCGTCGACTTCGCTGCAGACACTGGAGACGGCCCGTGAAATTGCAATCAGCGAAGGGCTGGACTATGTCTATATTGGAAATGTTCGCAGCAAAGAGGGTGAGAACACATACTGTCCCGGCTGCAAAAATCTACTCATCGAACGCAAGGGCTACACCATCCTGCAAAACAGGCTGAAAAAAGGATGTTGCCCGGATTGCAATAAAGAGATATACGGAGTGTGGAAATGACCCATTCGACTTCGCTCAGGGTCATCTTGAGCGAATAAAAGGAGTCGAAAGATGACACGCAGAAAATTCATGAAGAAATTTATAAAGGCAGGTTCAGTCATTATCGCCGGTACTTCGTGGCTGGCAAGCAAAGCTTCGCCACGCAAATTCGTGAGGGCTTTTCGGGTTAAAAAATATCCCGGCTCTTTAAAGTCCCTGGGAGAGATTTCTCAACAAAGCAAGTGGAGCGGTTAATATGGATAATCGGCCTGCCCGTATACTACGAATGAAAGTCCTTTTTGGCATAGGGATTGTAATGTTAGGTGCCCTGGCGATACTTTTTTGGAAGACAGGAAACTCGGTAACTTCTGTTGAAGCAAAGGAAAAAGTAAGTTCGAAGGAAAAAGATTCTACAAAACAACCCAAAGTTGTTCACCGTTCCATACTCAGTGAGCGCGGATGGTATGAGCCTAATGCAGAAGCCCTTAGCAAAGAAATAGCCGGGTACTACCAAAAAGCTGAGGCCAAGCCGATCAATAACGTAATTGCCATGATTTTACCGCACGCCGGTTATCGGTTTTCGGGTCAAATTGCCGTTCGCGCACTTAAAACCGCCAACAAAGAATACGAAAGAATTATTGTAATGGGGCCAAGCCATACGACATACATGGAAGAGATGCTGAGTGTGCCGCGTGTCACACACTACGAAACGCCCCTCGGCCAGATACCGCTGGATGTTGACTTTATAAAAAAGCTTCTCGAATATCCTGTGTTCCGGAGTACGCCATACGCACACACAGAGGAGCACAGCGTTCAGATAGAACTTCCGCTGCTGCAATACAATCGCAAAAATTTTAAGCTCGTACCGATTGTTGCCGGCCAATGTTCACTGGAGACAATTCGCAAGGCAGGCAGCATTTTGAAAAGTTTAGTCGATGACAAAACCCTGGTCATTGCGAGTTCTGATTTCGTCCATTACGGCCCAAGGTTTAGCTATGTGCCTTTCAGAGACAACGTGGCTGAGCAAATAAAAAAAGTTGATATGGGTGCGTACAAGCACATAGCCAATATGGACTATGAGGGCTTTTTGAAATACAAGCAGGCGACGGGTGCAACGATATGTGGTTATGTTCCCATTGCGATATTGCTCTCGATGCTGGATAAGCCGGCCGAGGCTCACTTAATAGAATATTCAACATCCGGCAGGTTAACCGGCGACTATACAAATTCAGTGAGTTATCTTTCGGTGGTTTTTTCCGGAGTATGGCCAAAAAGTCCGGCAAAGGCCCTGAAGCCAGGCAGTCCTGAATTGAGTGAGAAAGACAAGGAACAATTGTTAATCCTGGCACGGAAAACAATTACCCGCTATCTGAAGGACAAACAAGTTCCGGAACCAACCGAGTATGGTATTACCATAAGCGAGGCAATGAGAGTCCCTCGTGCAGCGTTTGTTACTCTTAAAAAGAATGCTCTTGTGCGAAAATCCGGAGAAGAAAAAGCACAGAAGGTATCGCTGCTCAGGGGCTGTATCGGTGACATTTTCCCGCGAAGGCCTTTATACCAATCGGTCATTGGCAATGCAATCAATGCTGCTGTTAATGACAGGCGCTTTCGGCCGGTAACGATAGATGAATGTAACGATATCACGATAGAAATCTCCGCGCTGACAGCGCCTCGACCCATCGCGTCACCCGATGAGATTAGAATCGGTATAGACGGTGTTGTCTTGAATAAAGACGGTCGGTCGGCAGTGTTTCTGCCTCAGGTCGCGCCTGAACAGGGCTGGGATTTAAACCAGATGCTCACAAATCTATCTCTGAAGGCGAGGTTGACCGGCGATGCCTGGAAGGAAGGAGCGAGCTTTCTGGTCTTCCAGGCGGTTGTTTTTGGTGAAGAAAGATGAGAGCCGCTCGTGCTTTGCTGATATTCAGTTACGGGCTGTTTACTATCGCAGCCCAGACGCTCCTTTTTCGCGAGTTCATCACGACCTTCGAAGGCAACGATATAAGCGTCGGTATCTTTTTCGGCACGTGGTTTTTGTGGGTGGGTTTAGCGGCCATACTGGTCAATAAAATCCAGGCCGTGGCGGACACACTGCTTAAATATATAGAATTTCTGTTTCTGTGTTATCTGCCGGCCTTTATCCTCCAGTCTGTCTTGATTATTCAGGCACGCGAGCTTGCCGGGGTCGAGACCTACGAACTACTATCCATACGAGCCATTCTGTTTTTATCAATCGTAATTAACGCACCGGTCAGTGTTATCACGGGGATGTTGTTTCCCCTTGCCTGCAGGTGGATCCAGCAGGGTGAAAAACTGCCCGTTTCGCGAGTATACATAATCGAAGCTGCCGGCAGTTTGTTCGGGGGACTTGGTGTAACTGTGCTTCTTGGTTTTGGTGCAGGTTCGACAACGATTTTCTTTATACTTGCCTTTATTGTCTCGCTGTCAGTATTTTGTGTACAACTTGCCAAGGCACGGCGATGGATTTGGGCTGTTGTGCCGGCGTGTGCTTTAGTATGTTTGATTGCCGGTGCCGACAAGGTTCTGACGCAACAGATTCGAATTATAAAGTGGGGCAAGTTACTTCCTGAGGAAGCACTTGCCGGTTCGTTTCAGACGGCACAGTCGGAATATCTTTACGGAGTATACCAGGGCCAATGGGTAGCGGTGCGCGAAGGCAGCACCTGTGAAGTATTGCCTGATGAGAGCTCGGCCGGACGGATTGCAGCGATTGGCTTGTGCCAAAAACCTGATGCCGAGAGGATTCTCGTTGTCGGCTCCGGATTGGGTCTTTGCTATAAATTCCTGCAACTGCCACAGACTCAAACTATAACCTGGGCACATTGTGATAATGAATACGTGCAGAAGGTAGACAGATTTATACCCCCGGAGTTTAAAATCACAGACAAGCGATTAGAAGCCGGTGCCGGTGATGTTCGCTCAATGCTGGCTAAAAAGAAACGATTTTATGACATAGTAATCCTCAACCTGCCCGATGCAACCAGCTCTGTTCTGAACCGTTACTACACGCTTGAATTTTATCGTCAGGTTAAAGAGTCGCTGCGGTCCGGAGGCGTGTTACAGGTTCGCATAGCCGGTGGAGAAAATATTATGGGCACCGAGCTAACGAACCTTGGTGCCTCAACGAAACTGACACTTGAGGATGTTTTTTCGCATCTGGTTTTAACACCCGGTGAGGATACATGGTTTATCGTATCAGATTCCAATAACCTCACCGGCAATCCCGGTACTTTACGAGACCGCTTTGCATCAATAAATGGCGTTAGTGGTGTTTATCCTCCGGATGCTCTGCTCTCTGTTTATTTGCCGGACCGTGCCGCGGCTGCGCTAGAGAACTACTCGAATGCGGATTTACCTAAGGAGCTTTTGATTAATCGTGATTCGAGGCCCCTGACGCACTTATACAGTTTGTTGCTCGCAGCGAAACAATCAGAAGCACCGACAGCCACATTTATTAAACACCTAGTGTTGTCCGGCCCATTAACGTTTGTTATCCCCATTCTGGTTTTTATAGCTCTGCGAATCATCTACATTCTTAAAACAACTCAGCAAGGAGGCAAATCCAGTTTTGACAGCACGTTTCTGATTTTCTCCGCCGGTTGGCTGGGGATCGGGGTCGTGATTGTTTTGATGTACCTGTACCAAACCCGGTTTGGCTCGCTCTATCTGCACATTGGGATTATTTCATCTGTGTTTATGGTCGGCTTAACCATCGGAGCAAGTCTAATCCGGTATTTACTGCTAAGCGAAAGAAAAATACAACCACCAATACTGCTATTCGCAGTCATACTTGTGCATGCGCTGATTTTGGGTATAATTGCCTTTTGGCCGGCTGAGCAATGGACGCACTTTATTTTTGCGATTGCTTTTATTTTGTGCGGTCTATGCACCGGTAGTTACTTTCCATTAGCCGCCAGAGGGCTTGCTGATTCCGGATTCGAAACGGGTCAGGCCGGCAGTAAACTCGAAATGGCCGACCACATTGGTGCTTCAACCGGCGGATTGCTAACGGGCCTTATTCTTGTTCCGGTGCTCGGGGCAAAGTTAACACTATTTGTCTTCATACTATTTATTATAGCCAATATTCCTGCTGCCGTACTGAGAATTATTTCGTATCTCGTATTTCGTCCTTCGTATGTCGTGACGACATACCACATACCACATACCACATCCGCTTCACGCTTCACAAAAATTGGCTACGCCCTGTTTGGTATTGGAGCATGCATTGTCCTGTGCTCGAACCTGCTTGCAGAAGCTGGTTCGAAGCTGAGACCATCATTACCACAGTACGCAGCCCAAGCCCTCGCTGGTGAGCTGAGCATTGAGCAGGAATCAACGGTTCCTAGCGATAGTACTGGAAAAATCAATTATTTCAGGGTTTGCGACGCCAACAATAAACTAACGGGTTACATCTTTAGCTCTAAAGACCTGGCGCCTGAGATTCGTGGTTTCGGCGGGAAGATGAACCTTGCCATCTATGTAGGAGCTGGCGGCAAATTGATTAACTTCCATATAATTCGGTCCAACGAAACACCTGTCTATCTTGACCTCCTCAACCAACAGGAAGCACCAAGAGGTGCCCACCCTGGGACAAATGACCTGACCTGGTATGAACAACTAACCGGACGTAGGCTTTTCCAGCTTAAGCCTTTTGCGGATGTCCACTCGGTGACCGGGGCCACAGTCAGCTCTGAAGCCATTCTTTCGGCACTGGAAACATCAGGTCAGCGGTTTGCCAGCAAGGTTCTCGGCCAACCTTTTGAACCTAAGCTTAAAGAAAAAGCCCATTTCATCAATGCGCTGGATAGCCGTGGGATATATTTGATTGGCGCTTTCGCACTTGCTCTGATTGTAATCTACCACGGTGGCTTTTGGAGCAGATTGGCAGTTCTTTGCCTTAATCTTGTAGTCGGCGGTATCATCCTGAACAACCAGTATTCAAGTGAACAAATAGCGAGCATACTGTCCCTACATACTCCCGCTTTGGGATTAACGGGAGCATTTCTGCTGGCTGTAGGAATACCACTTTTGATAATATTTTTCGGCAATATCTTTTGCGGTTACATTTGTCCATTCGGAGCTCTACAGGAACTGCTTGGGTATGTTGTCCCTGAGAGATTCAAGCCGACGATATCTATAGAAACGATGCAAAAAGCGAGATTTGTTAAATATGGGATTCTTTTCGTTGTCATAATTGTATTCTTTTTTTCCAGAAATCGAACTACTCTGGCAGCAGATCCCCTTATATCAATTTTCAACTTTCGATTTTGGCAATTATCCATAATGTTAATAGCTGCGATAGCTCTGGTAGGCTCGATTTTTTATACCCGCTTCTGGTGCAGGTATCTGTGTAGCGTAGGGGCTTTTCTGTCACTGTTTAATAATGTAGTGATACTAAAGCGATACCTGCCAGCAAAAAAATTTGGAAGTTGTGAGTTTGGGCTTACCGGCAAAGACCATACGGACTGCATATATTGTGACCGATGCCGCTACCAGACAAAGGCGGCCAAAAAAAAAGAACGTCTATCGCGTCCCCATCACGCGCCAGCCAAGCTGCAGGGCCGATACTTTATAGTGGGCGTCCTTGTAGCAGCTGTACTCGTATCAACCATTTCTGTAAACAGGTTTTTGCAGGTCATACCAGCCAGTTTCGGCCAATCCGCCGTGACACAATCCGAGGGAGGTGAGCCTCGAGATGTCGACTTGCAGCGTATACGCAAAATGATTGAGCAAAACAGGCTTTCCGACCGGGAAGCCGAATTCTACAAGAAGATAGAATAGTGGTGGGGGCACAAACAGGTTCCGGGCCGTGCCATATCAATCCAGGCCACAGTCAAGCATCAACAAAACCGCTCGGCCCCAATTTCATCACAATTTACCCTCGATTCGCCGCACCTACAGCAAGTTTCCTTTTTCCTACTTTACAGTTCAACCTTCCGTAGTGTGCACAGGCTGTTAAATCAATAAAACCTTGATTTTCCGTGGTTTTTTTGCATAAAACAAACATTTTGTCCGATACAACGTATAATGATAATTATTTGTTTATTACAATCAGAACCCATACGCCCAAGCTGTTAAAAAAAGAGAAATTGATATAATCTTAACCAAAACTTATAGAAGGAGAAGATTCCTATGGCAATAGATGTCAAACAAATTGGAGATTTGGTACAGAAGAAAAGCGGGTTTGTGCGAACACTTTTTGCCGAGTTAGACAAAGTCATTGTGGGTCAGCGTTATATGCTTGAGCGCATGCTGATTGGGCTCTTGGCCAATGGACACATACTGATAGAGGGAGTTCCGGGACTTGCCAAGACGATGGCCGTGACAACCCTGTCAAAGGCCATAGATGCCAGTTTCAGGCGTTTACAATTTACACCCGACTTATTACCGGCGGATTTGATCGGTACGCAGATATACCGTCAGTCGGACGGTGAGTTTTACACACGTAAAGGGCCCATATTCGCCAATATCATATTAGCCGATGAAATCAACAGGGCCCCAGCAAAAGTACAAAGTGCTCTACTGGAAGCCATGCAGGAAAGGCAAGTTTCTATCGGGGAGGAGACTTTTCCCGTTCCCAATCCCTTCCTGGTACTTGCTACCCAAAATCCTATCGAGCAGGAGGGGACTTATCCACTGCCGGAAGCGCAACTGGACCGGTTTATGCTGAAACTTAAGATTGACTATCCAAACAAGAATGAGGAACGCGAAATTCTTGACAGGATGGCTGTAACAGATAAAAAGTTCGACATAAAGGCAGTGATTAAGCCGACGGAAATTTCTGCAGTCAGGGCAGTAGTCGATGAAATATATATTGATGAAAAGATTAAAGACTACATCGTTGATGTAGTTTGTGCCACCAGGGAACCAAAGAAGTATGGCATAGACCTGGGTAACTTCATAAACTACGGAGCGTCACCACGGGCAACAATTTATCTTGCCATCGCTGCAAAGGCCCACGCTTTTATCCAGCAAAGAGGATATGTCACTCCACAGGATGTCAAGAGCATCGGTATGGATGTTCTGCGGCATAGGGTGATTGTCAGCTACGAGGCCGAGGCGGAAGACAAGACCAGTGAAGACATTATAAAAACAATTTTTGATAATATTGAAGTGCCTTAAGAAATAAAGCAGAGGTTTAGGGAAGCTCCCAGTTTCGAAGCGTAATGATACCAAAAGAATTAATAAAGAAAATCAACCAGATTCAAATCTACTCGTCGCGGGCGGTCAATGCCAGCTTTGCCGGCCAGTACGAAAGCGTATTCAAAGGCAGGGGGATGGAGTTTGACGAAGTCCGCGAGTATACACCCGGCGATGATATCCGTTCCATCGACTGGAATGTCACCGCCCGTACCGGCAAGCCTTATATAAAGCGTTTCGTTGAGGAGCGCGAGATGACGGTAATGTTCGTGGTTGACCTGAGCGCCTCCGGTGAGTTCGGCACAGTAAACAAGATGAAAAACGAACTGGCGGCGGAGTTCTGCGCAGTCCTTGCCTTTACAGCTGCGAAAAACAATGACAAAGTGGGATTGCTAATTTTCACCGATAGAATAGAACTGTATATACCTCCTAAAAAGGGGAGCAGGCACGTTTTACGTTTGATTCGTGAGCTGCTGCATTTCAGCATGCCGCGACGAAAAACAAATATCAATATAGCTCTGGACTATCTCGGAAAGGTAGTGCGCAAGAGAGCTACTGTATTTCTTGTATCTGATTTTATAGAAACTGATTTTAAGAAGACCCTCAGCCTGCTTAATAAACATCACGACGTTATCGCCGTGCCTATCCGCGACCGGGCAGAAATTGAACTGCCAAGCGTGGGAATGATTGAATTTCAAGATGCCGAAACCGGCGAAATTATCCTTATTGACACGTCCAGCAAAAAATTTCGCAACCAATACAAAAACAAAAGCTCACTGCGGTTCGACGATTTGAAAAAAATGTTCAGGTCTATTAACATTGACTGCATCAGCATAAACACGGACAAGCCATACATACATGATTTGATTGAGTTCTTCCATATAAGACACCAACGATTCTGACAGTCATGGAACACAAATATAATTCCGGGTTTAAGGAGTAAGAACTTATGGAAGAGAAGCTTGATTTTTCGCTTCCTGAGAAAAAACAAAGAAATACCATTGCGAACAAGATATCTATCATACTGCTTTTGATTTTAGTAGCTCTGACAACCGCCGACCTGCTTATAGGGCCATCAGAGAAACCATACCCGGCAAAAGGCACGGCAGCCTCATCCCTCTCTGCCCAACAAACCAAGCAACTGGCTGCCAAACTTGCCCAGCGGAATTTGTATGCGAGGGCGGTCAAGGTCTGGCAGGATTATCTAAATGCAGCCGAATTGACGGATACAGAGCGTGCCAAGGTGCTGTTTCAAACAGGCACATTGCTGGAAAAGGCCGGCTCTCATGCAGAGGCTATTGAGTATTACTACCGCAGCGAAATCGCCGCCAAGCTCGACGAGCTAACCCCTCAGATTAACACACATATTAAGGACTGCTTTGAAAAGCTCGGAAAGTTCTCGGCCATGCGGTACGAATTGATGGACCGGACGAGTTTCAAAAAGTCATCAGAAGCAGGGCGCAAAATAGTCGCAGAAATAGGGGCTGAAAAGATAACTGAGGCCGACCTCGATGCGACAATTGAAAACAGCATCGATAATCAGCTCGCCCCTATGTCTGCGTTTATGACTGATGAGCAGCTTAATGAGCAAAAAAAGAAGATGCTCGAGCAATATAGAAATCCCGAAGCGAGGGAGCAATATTTGCGGGGCTGGCTTGCCCAAGAGGTTTTGTATCGCCAGGCCCTGCAGGAGCAGATGACGGAAAAAGCAGAAGTTAAGAAGCTTCTTGACGATTTGAGCCGCGGTGTTTTGAGCCAACAGTTGATGAATCAACAACTTGCAGATAAAATCCACATTACCGAAACCGACCTTCAAACATACTATACAGCAAATAAAGATAAATTCATCGAACCTGCCAAAGCAAGAATAAGCCACATCTTACTCGACAACGAACAGCAAGCCACAGAAGTTATGAATCGAATCAAAGCAGGCGAAGACTTCGGCAAACTTGCAAAGGAGCTCTCCAAAGATGAAGGCACCAAAGAAACAGGCGGCAAAATTGATATTGATATTAATAAAGGTTCTTACGTTCCGGTTATTGGCGAATCCAAAAAGCTCAACGACAAAATCTTTACTGCTAATGCACCAACGGTATTGGATGAACCGGTCAAGACCGAGAAAGGCTGGGAAATTGTCAAGGTCGAAGAAATAACGGCCAAACGACAAAAAAGTTTTGACGAAGCCGGACAGGAGGTGATGTCAACACTCCTGAGCCAAAAACGTCAAGACGTCCAGCAGGACTATATAAAAGAAATGATGGATAAATACAATGTCATCATCCACAGGTCCGTGCTGACGGGTACGAATCAAAGCGAGCCTGAGGGAAAATCCGTCGAAACGGCAAAATAGTTGTTGCCAAGAAAATATATGTCAAAAAATTCTGCTAAAAAGTGCGTTGTTTTATTTCTACTGTTAGGGTACAGCCTTTTTTTTATCTGCGCTGGCTGTGAAAAAAGCAGAGAAACCGAGGAAGATGCAGGTTTCGAGATTGATAAGCTATATGAACGTGGGCCATTGACTGCTCACGTACGGCTGGACAAAAGCAAAATGACTATAGCCGAAACTGTGCTCCTGGAACTTGAAACGGCAATAGAGCCCGGTTATGAAGTCGGGATGCCGAAAGTCGACACGGTGCTTGAGAATTTTGGTATCGTCGACTTGGACGATCTGGGTGACAAGCTCGACGAGAACAACAATGTAGTCAGCACTTACCGATATCGCCTTGAGCCGTTTTTATCCGGTACTTATGCGATACCAGCTTTTACGTTTGAATTCAGCGACGCCAATGGTATCAAAGAGAAAAAATATGAACTTACAACCGAACCAATTGATATTGAGGTTGCTTCCCTGCTCGGCGAGCAGCGCAGCGAGCTGGTGATAGCCGACATCGAAGATGTTATTGAGATGCCACAGGAGGCATCTTATTGGTGGGTTTGGGTAATCGGCTCGGCCAGTATCATCACAGTTGTCGGTGCCTGGCTTTATCTACGGCGGAAGCGGTATACAAGACTTATCAGAATTTTTAAACCCGCCCACGAAATTGCATACGAGCGCTTGCGGGTTCTGGTCAAAGACGACCTGATTCAAGCAGGCAAAATAAAGAAATTTTACGAGCGTATAAGCAATATTCTCAGGCACTATATCGAACACCGGTTTGACTTGAGAGCACCGGAAAGAACAACTGAGGAATTCCTGGTTGAGCTTCAATGGACAGACGTCCTTTCCACGCCTGATAAGGACAACCTGGGAGAATTCCTCAGGCATTGCGACCTGGTGAAATTCGCCAGATACAATCCGACCAATGAGCAAATTCAGCAAACATTCAATCTGGTTAAGGATTTTATAGATGCAACCAAGTCTGACGAACGCAGGATTGATGTAACCGATAACGTAAATGCCGAAGAAAGCATTGAAGCGGGGATTGCATAAATGCAGTTGTATTCGCCATGGGCACTGTTGCTACTTTTTGTTCTGCCTCTTATGGCATACCTGATACTGCGCAGAAAGCGTACAGCGGCAGTGAAATTTCCAAGCCTTGTGGACATGAGGAGCTGCCCTGTCTCGTGGCGGTTGAAATTCAGACCCTTACCGGCGGTTGCACGGTTAGTTTGCCTGGGGCTTTTAATTGTGGCGCTCGCACGTCCCAGAAAAGGGACGGTTCTTTCGGAAATCTCGACCGAAGGTGTCGCTATAGAGGCTGTCGTGGACCGCTCCAGCAGCATGGAGGCGGAAATGAATTACTACGGTGAAAAGCAAAACCGCTTGGAAGCCGTAAAAAAAGTGTTTCACGACTTTATCAGCGGTGATAAAAAAGGATTCGGCGGCAGAAGTGGGGACCTCATAGGGCTGATTTCTTTTGCCCGTTACGCCGACACGACATGCCCTCTGGTTCTCAGCCATAACGTTCTCCTTGAGTTTCTTAAAAAAACCGAGATTGTCAGTCTTCGCAGCGAGGACGGGACGGCCATAGGTGATGCTATTGCCCTGGCGGCCGCCCGGTTGAAAAAAGCTGAGGAGGAAGTTGAAATAAGAAGAGTACAATTGGGCATGGCCGGCACAAACAATTCGGACAATGCGCAGGAAAGTGGTTTCAAGATAAAGAGCAAGGCAATCATCCTGCTCACTGACGGCCGCAACAATATGGGTGAGTATGATCCTTTACAAGCAGCCGAAATGGCCAAAAAATGGGGCATCAAAATATATACAATCGGAATAGGTTCCGCCCAGGCGTATACAACGATTCAGACTATTATGGGCTCCTTCAAGATGCCGACACATCAGGACCTGGATGAAGGACTGCTCAAGGCAATCGCCGAAAAAACCAGCGGCTTTTACAGCCGAGCAGATGACGCTGAATCGCTTCACAAGATTGTCGAAAAAATCGACAGCCTCGAAAAGACCGAAGTCAAATCCATCCAGTATGCCCAATACTCAGAGAGATTCGGGCCCTGGACGCTGGCGGCATTATCATTATTGGTTTTAGAGATGGTAGGCGGCTGTACAGTATTTCGCAAGATACCATGAAAAGATGACAGGGGTACCATAAACAGGAAAGATAGCGTTTTGGAAAAGTAAATTATGAACTTTGGAAATGATAAAGCATTGTGGTTGTTGTTCATAATACCAGTGGTCTTAGTACCAGCTTACACCTGGTGTTTCTGGCGCAAGGCCAGGACGCTTCGCGTATTAGCAAGCAACGATATGCTCAAGAAGATAAACACCTCAGTAAGTCTGAAAAAGCAGATATTCAAGGCGTTTTTGTTAATCGCCGCCTTCGTAAGTATTGTAGCAGCGCTGACCGAACCCAAATGGAATCCGAAGCCTCACCAGATAAAACGGAAAGGCAGGGACATTGCTATACTGCTGGATACCTCGCGGTCGATGCTGGCCGAGGACATCAAGCCAAGCAGACTCGAACGGTCAAAAATCGCAATCAGCGACCTCCTGGAGACACTTAAAGGCGACAGGGTCGCCATTTTAACCTTTGCCGGCAACAGTACAATAAAGTGCCCATTGACCCAAGACTACAGCTTCATACGAATGGTGCTGGCTGATATATCCACCGAAAGCACGAGCAGGGGGGGAACAATGATTGGCGATGCTATTCGCAAGGCAGCCCAAGAGGTCTTTGACAGACAAAGTCGCGAATACAAAGACATCGTATTAATTACCGATGGTGAAGACCACGAGAGCTTCCCTGTGGAAGCCGCCAAAAAAGCGGGAATTGAAGGCATAAGAATCATCGCAATTGGATTGGGTGATGAGGACCAAGGCTCACGGATACCCATTACCGGCCCGGACGGTCAAAGCACCTTTTTACAATATAAAGGCCAGCAGGTTTGGTCAAAAGTCGACGGCGACACACTGCGCGAGATTGTCTACGCCACCGAAGGTGGAAAATACCTGTCGGTACAACCCGGTACAACCCTGGACCTGGGGGAAATTTATGAAGACCTTATTGCCACAGCCGAGAAACGTGAGCTTGAATCGGCAACAATGATGACATATGATGAAAAATTCCAGCTATTTGTGGCATTGGGTATCGGATTAATTATCTGTGAGGCGCTTATCAGTGAACGAAAGAAGGCTTAAAACATTTGCCATATTATTGCTGGTGCTGTCACTCACACAGGCAGCGCGGGCAGAATCCGCGCGGACTTCGGTCCGCCAGGGAAACCGGCTTTATTCTCAGGGTAATTTCAATGAAGCGATCAGTAGTTACGACCAGGCCCTTCTCGAAAAACCCCAAGCTCAAGAGCCAAAATTCAATAAGGCAAACAGCAACTACCGGCTGGATGACCTTGCGGAGGCTATAGACCTATACAAGGAAGTTGCCGCTGAGAGCAAAGATATGAAGTTGGTCACCAAGGCAAAATACAATATCGGTAACTGTTTTTTTCAACGAGGTTTGAAACAAAGAGACTCTGACCTGCAAAAGGCCCTTGAGGACTTGAAAACCAGTATCACTCACTGGCGGCAGGTACTGGACATCGACCCAACGAACGAGAAGGCCGCCAAAAATATAGAAGTAGCACGACTCATAATAAAAGACATAATCGACCAGATCAATAAGCAGAAACAACAGCAGCAGGACCCGAACCAACCACAAGACCCTAACCAGGGGCAAACTCAACAGCAGCAACAACAAGGTTCACAGCAGGACCCAAACCAACCACAGGATCCCAATCAGTCTCAACAGCAACAACAAGCCCAAGAGGGCTCCGGCCAAGACCCAAATCAGTCGCAGGAGCAACAACCTGAAAAACAGCAGGAAGAAATGGCCGCTCCAGACGCTACCGCACAGGAGATACTCGATAAAGAACAGCGTCAAAAACAACAAAGACAAATTCTGGAAAGAGCCCGTTATCAAAAGGTCGAGAAAGATTGGTAATATGAAGTCCTTTATAAAATATATTCCTATTTTCTTTGCTTTGGCAACGGTAGTATCAGGCAATGTTTACGGCCAAATAAGAGTTTTTGCCCAGGTTGACACTTCAAAAGACATTTATTTGGGTGAAAACTTCGCCTACAACATAATTATTGATGGGGAAAATAAGCCGGGCCAGGTCGACCTGTCCGGGCTGGCAAAATACAATCCTCAAAGTGCCAGCAACAGGGATGTCTCACAAACCTCGATAAGTATTGTAAATGGCAAGACGACCCAAAAAATAATCAAGCGATATATAATGAGCTATTCCCTACAGACTCAGCAAGAAGGGCAAATACAGCTTCCCGCGGCTGCAGTAACACTCGGCGGAAGAACCTATCAGACCAATCCGGTGCAGGTCAACATTTTAAAGCCGGGCATGACCGACAAATTGGACCTTGAGGTCACACTATCGGAGCAGCGATGCTATGTGGGTCAGCCGGTGATGCTCACGGTTAAGTTTTATATCTCCGCAGACATTGGCGACTTTCAGTTTAACATTCCCGCTCTCGGCAGCGACGCTTTTTACATTGAAGACCCCGACGTTTCAAACCAGCAGGTAAAACAGTACCGCCTAAGCACAGGAATGATCATCTTTGCCAGTCAGTCTCGTGTAGTCCATAAAGGTAAAGAGTCCATCCTGCTTGCTTTCTCCAAGGTTTTGATTCCCAAGAACTCCGGCAAGATAGAGATAGGGACATCTTCGGTTTCCGCCGATGTTGTTGTTGGACGAGCGCGGTCACGAGATTCGTTCTTTGGCGATTCCAGCATCTTCGGTCCACGAAAACAATACAAACGTTTTATGGTATCTTCGCCACCACAGACGCTTATGGTGCTTGCTTTACCTGAAGAGGCCAAACCAGCCGGCTTTTATGGTCTTGTCGGTCGGTATACAATTTCAGCATCGGCTACACCCACAAAAGTTAATGTAGGTGATCCCATCACCCTTACTATTAAAATCGGTGGCAGCAAATATTTGAAACCAGTCCAGTGGCCGGCAGTTGAGCAAATACCGAAGCTTGTGACGAATTTTAAGATTCCATCACAAAAAAGCTCTCCAACTATACAAAATGGATTCAAAGTTTTTACACAGACAATTCGTGCCAACAACGACAAGGTTGCCGCCATACCCCCTATTCCGCTGGCATTTTTCGACGCCGACAAAGGGGAGTACGTTACAGCGCAGACTGAGCCGATAAAGCTGGAAGTAGAACCGACGAAAATACTGACGAATGTGGATTTGGAAGGCAGGGATTTTGTTCCCGTGAACAAGGAAATTGAAGCGATAAAGAAAGGGCTTTCGGCCAATTACGAGGGTCCCGATGTCTTACGAAACATGAGTTTCCCGCCCTTAGGCGCTGCTGTCAGCGTCCACTATGTTTTTCTCTGGGCAGTACCCTTATTAGGATTGATTTCGAGCTCACTAATTAAGCTGTTTATGCAGACCAGTCCTGAAAAAGAAGCCCTAAAACGCAAACGGTCGGCTTTTGGCAAGGCAGTCAGGCAGCTAAAGAAAATTGGGTCGACTGATTCGCAACAACGACAAGAATTACTCGCATCAATAATGAAACAGTACATAGGCGAGCGATTTGATAGAACGGCAGGGTCACTTACAGCAGAGGACTGTTACGAAGTAATTTTCTCTTCTACGCAGGACATGCAAACAGCTAACAAATACAGGGATATTATAACAGAGTGCGAAGCCGCACGTTATGCATCAATGGATGCAAATTTTGATGCCGAACAAGTCAATAAAGTAATCGGGCTTATTAGAAATATCAAAAAGAAGTCTAAAAAATGACTGGCAGAAGGTTTTTGATCTTATTCGTTAGTTTTTTTTCATTTGGTTTTACAACTCCAGGAAACGACAAGCTGCCAAATGAGCAGCTATATACACTTTTTAGCCGGGCAAACGAGGCATTCAGGCAAGCTCACTCCATATCAGATAATTCCGACAAAGCCACAAAGCTTTACGAAGAAGCAATACTCATCTATGAAAAAATTATAATTGACGGCCCAATACAAAATGCCAAACTTTACTACAATCTCGGTAACGCCTATTTTCTCAAAGGGGACCTTGGCAAAGCGATTCTAAATTATCGCCGTGCCGAAAAACTTGATAGTGCCGATACAAACATCCAAAAAAATCTTGCCTTTGCGCGCAGCAGAAGAGTGGACAAAGTTAAGTTAAAAACTGAAAAACGCGTTTTACATACTTTGTTCTTCTGGCATTATGACTTCTTCCTCAAGACTAAATTCGTGCTTACATGCCTTTTCTTCGCGCTCTTTTGTGTTAGCCTGACTGTAATGATATGGGTCGGCCGAATTGCGCCGGTGACAGTAATAACAGTAATCAGCGGATTGTTGTTCATCTGCCTCCTTACCTCAGTTGTTTTAGAAGCGAATAATCAAGCACGTAAGGTATGCGGCGTTATCACAGTTGAGGATGTTGTCGCCCGTCAGGGCGATGGACAAAGTTATTCACCGAGTTTTAAGGACCCGCTACATTCGGGCACAGAGTTTGACTTGCTTGAAAACCGTCATGGATGGCTACATATACAACTTTCCGATAACAGCGAAGGCTGGATACCTGAGTCAAGCGCAGATTTGATTTAACATCACCACGCACTATCTTCATTGCGTATCCTCACGTAATGACCTGATTAAAGATTAATATTCGTATCATCTGAAAGCATTATTTTGCATTTGGGTGACCCAATTCCCACCGGAGTAAAATTCTTAATCGGCAGATTGTAAAGTTACCTGGAAAGACTGTATTGCTCGGGACAATCCGCAGGTTACAGCGGTGATGTTTTTTAACTCATCGGGAGTCAATATTTGGGGGGATAAACGGTAAATCAAGATAAAGCCCAACGACGAACCGAAACGGCAAAGCGGAACGGTGACGGCTGAGATATTACTTAACCTAACTAAGTTATCCTGAAGACCCATTGCAAACATATCATCGAGGGCGCAAAGTTTGTTCGACTTGCAAATATTATCCACCAGTTCAGGAGTGAAGCGATTCTCCAAATGCTGCTTTTCAAGAGTAATTGGCTGGTCGCTCTCGAACATATATAATTCGAATTTGTCATGCTGCAGCACAAAAAATGTTACATTTGACTCGGGGATTTCATCTTTGATAAGCTTGCCAGCGGCAGATAAAAGACTTCTCAAATCCGTTGTTCCGAGAATTGCCTCGTAAAAATTTGCTGTGAAATTGATGGTATTTAGTCTTTTGATAAAGTCCCCCTGGGCCGATATAAAGTCATTGCAAAGTATATCTATTTTCCGGGCCTGCTTTTTTCGTTCTTTATTTAGCTTACGAATAAGCAAACGCAATCTTCTATCTCGTTGTTTACGATCCATTAGATACCCCTTTTAGGCCCCAAAGCCACTTTACCCTGCAAAACCAAGCAGAAAGTACGCATCAAGAGAAGATCCTTCCACAATCAAATTTAGAATTGTCTCCAAACTTGAATTCGGCTTAGCGGCCGGCCAGCTTTAAGAACAAGAGTTTCTAAGGAGGATTCTAAAAAGCAGCCCTATAAATAATCAGTTATCAGCTTCATGGTTGTTAAGGGCTGGAAATCCGTAAAGACAGTGTCGTGACCTGTGTAGATCAATGTCTGCATTCTCGGACTTACTACAGGATTGGCTTTCCGCTTTATGCTCTTCGACTGCCGCTTCTTCTTATCCCTTATTATTTACAGGGCAAGATTATCGTTACTGTTGTTCCAACACCAGGCCGACTTTTTATGTTAAGGCTGCCCTTGTTTAACCGGATGACCCTATAAGCGTAGGCAAGACCCATTCCCCGTTTTCTACCAGCAGGCTTTGCGGAAAAGAATGGCTGGGTCGCCTTTTTGAGAGTTTCCGTGTCCATCCCACAGCCGAGGTCGCTGATTTGTAACTTCATAAAGCTGCCGGATTGCTCAGAAGTTGTGATAACCTTTATGGGGCCGAGATTGTCCGTATAGGATTCAATGGCGTTGGAAAAAACATTTGCAACTGCTGATACAATCTGAGCTGAATCCACAAAGGCGTTTTTGACATCCTCGGCAACTTCCATTTGGATGTTTATATGCTCAACGCCCGTTTTTTGTCTGGTTAACTGTACAGCCTCATCGAGTATCTGTTTGATATTCGTTTCGGCCGGCCTTGGCTGCGACGGTCTGGCAAAGCCCATCAGTTCCTCAATAATCCTGGTTATCCTGCCGGCGTTTTCCTGGATTTGCTTCAGGATTTGCTTCTTTTCCTGCTCGGTCTCGGTCTCGTTGAGTAATTGTGCTCTGCCGGATATAACTGTGAGGGGATTATTTAGTTCATGCGCTGCTCCTGCTGCCATCTCAACCAAGACTTCCAGGGAGCTATCTGTGATGTTCTGGGGCCGAATTTCATCAGTCTTTGCAAGGTGCCGTGCAAACTGCTCAGCAAAATGCTGCTGTCTGTGACAAGCACAAGCCACATCTAAAACAGAACCGGCCACTGATGCAGCTATTTTGAACTTTTCCAAGAACATTTCAACATCTGCCGGGTATCGAAGCTCAAAAACGATTGCACCGATTGCTTTGCCGCCAGCGAGCAGAGGCATTAACTTAGTCCGGTTTAAGTCACAGTCAACGTCCAACTGCCCAAACAGCCAATCAGTATAATCGTGAGCATCCAAAACTGCAAAGTCGCGTGCTATCACTCTCGGCACGGCTGTTGTCCCGGAAGGCACATTCAAGTAAACCAGCTTTGTTTGCGAAAGGTTTTCAACAACAACAGCTTCGAGAGGTTGCGAGCCGGGCTGAGGAACCAAATATAAACAAACCATACCTGTTTGATAAAACTTTTGCCAGCGAGTGGCGAACTTTTCTGCTATATCGATGGCTCCGTCAGCCGAGTTGATACTGAGCAGAAAATCTGTTAAAAAATCGAAATGGCTCGAAGCAGTCCGCAGTCTCCGATTTTCAAGAGAAAATTCCGTTTGCTCACGAGCCAATCGGGCAGCAGCAGTGTGAACTATATCACAATAAGTCGCCACGACGTTCGGCAAATCCAAGCCCAAGAGTTCGGATTTTTGCCTGACTGTCTCAGGCAACTTTTGCCGGATTCGTTCCAATTGCTCAAGGTCTATTCCAAGTGATTGGGCTATTTGCTCTGCCGGATTGGGCGAATCGAAACTGCCGGGCCGGCCGAGGCCGGATTGGTGTGCTATGGAGTCGGCTAACTGAACAACCTGAGCGATTCTTGCTTCGGGCATACTTTGAGAAATCCTTGCAGTATCACTGTGATGAAGCCAAACAGCAAGCGTAATCAGGCTTGGCAGGTGCCACTTTTGAGCCAGGCGCTTACCAATGATTGTATGGTCCAGACCAAGATGTTTCTGTTCGATAGTGCAGGCACAAGCCCCTGCTGATTTTGCTTCTTCTACAATATTGGCAAAACTTTTCGGCATTGCCTCTTCGAGCGCAAGTTTTCCGATATCGTGAAGCAAGCCGGCACAGTGCACCAACTGTGGATCCATTCGAGGCGATATGATTTCGGCTATGTCCTTAGCACAACCGGCAACAGCAAGGGCATGAAGCGCAAGCTCTTTCCTAATGACAGACCTATCGTCGGAGTGGAAAGCCCCGAAGACCTTAACAGAAAAAAGAACATCTCGAACAAGATGTGGGGGCAGTTTTTCAAGCGCATGACATAGTGAAAACTTTTCATCAAACGCGTCCAAACCCTGCTTGTTTATGAGCGAAAGAGTGCCGACAGTAAGGACCGGATCCAACTCAATAATCTCAGCTACAGAAGACGGCGAGAACTGAGGTTGCAGCAGCCTTGAATAAAACTGTACGGCAACCGAGGGCAAGATCGAAATTGAACCGAGACGACGAATAACAAGCTCCATCTGTTGAGCAGCCGTCGAGTCAACTTTTTCATCCGGCATTTGGTTCTATCCTTGTACTTAGACGCTTGTATCTGTTGCGGGATTTCAACCTGAGTTTGCCAATTACAATAGAAGCAACCTATTCAAAAACGATTATTCACTAATCTATTTCATTTGTAACACAGCAGCGATTTTGTCGGTCAGTTCCGCGGTGCCAAACGGTTTTTTAATGAAATCTTCTGCGCCGGATTTTAAGAGCTGGTCGATCTCATCCTGTTTCACAACCCCGCTGACAATAATAATTTTGATGTTTGCGAATTCGGGATTTTCTTTTATCGCCTGGCACACGACATTTCCATTGACATCGGGCAACATATAATCGAGCAAAAGAAGGTCGGGCCGAAACCGCTGAGTCGAAATCCCTGCCTCATAGCCGCTGGATGCTGTTCTGACTTCGAATCTACCATCGCGAACGAGAACATCCATAATGAGCTCGACGATTTCTGCATCGTCATCGACAATAAGAATCTTCTTTTTACCAGACTCAAGGTTGTCGAGAGGAATGTTATTTTCCTTCATAAAGTTGATAAGACTCTGGCGTGGAATTCTGCGGAATTTCGAGCCGGGAATACGAAATCCCTGTAGTCTCCCGGAATCGAAACATCTGATAATTGTCTGCTGACTTACCTTACAAACATCGGCGGCTTCACCAGTTGTAAATAAATCCTTCATCTTGTCTATCCCTCTTCCTTAACCAAATCCTTTGGTACAGGAGCCGTCCAACTTACCTTGTTATCCTAATTTAACTAACGTGCCTTGGACTTGTCAAGTATAAAAGTGTTAAAAAACTGAAGTTTTAGCCCTGAAAGAGCAAGATTTACCCTTCTTTGAGGAAATTACACGGGGATTTTGTGGGGTTTTGTCCATTATAGAGCAAAACGGCAGTAAGTATCAGCGAATGAAAAAACAACAAGAAAACTAACCAAAATCACTACAACCGATTGAGATTTTTCAAAAGGCTCTGGACTAAAAGATTTTGGTAAATGTTGGAGTGCACAAGGATGCCGCCCATCTCCGCATCATAACGACTAAAAAACACAAAAACTCTTGAGAATAATCCCGCCAGCCTTGTCACAAGTCTTGAGGTTATGGCTTGCAAGCAAGTTATGCGCTTATTCGATGTTTCTCTCAAGATTTGCTGCCTATCTTTCAAGAAAGTTGTGCGAGTTACTCTCAATTTTCTTGCAATATCGCCCGGTTAGATATAAGTTAAGATAAACTTTGTCAGGACGCTTTAGCCCCTTAAAGTTTGTTTTCGCCATAGACAGTGATATAAACCATAACGAAATAGTCAGGCAAAGCTGCCAGACTATAAACTACAGCCTGGTTATAACCAAGGTTGTAACCAAGGAGTATAAAGGACCTAAAACAGATTCGAGCGTGAATTTGGGACTGAGCTATGCCAACGTAGCTCAACGGTAGAGCTCTGGTTTTGTAAACCAGTGGTTGTCGGTTCGAATCCGACCGTTGGCTTTACAACTCCTTGTATCAAAAATTGTTAGAATCTTCCAAGGATTACGCCGCAGCATCTCCGGAGAAGCTTCCGAAAAACAAAAACAAGAAATTGGATGATGCAAATCGCCAAAGAACATGTAAAATGTATTATTCTGAAACAAAACTGACTTGTGGAGAAAACATATGGAATACACTTGTAAAGATATAGCCAAGATGATTGACCATTCTTTATTGCGTCCCGAGCTTACGGACGAGGACATCATCAAAGGTTTTGAGACAGCTAAAAAATATAATGTTGCGACCGTTTGTTGTGGGCCTTCATCGGTTAGCCTGGCCAAAAAACGCCTCGAAGGATCGAGCGTAAAAGTTAGCACCGTTATCGGTTTTCCCAACGGCTACAACAAAACGGAAACAAAAGTCTTTGAGGCTGAACAAGCTATAAAGGATGGTGCTGTCGAACTGGATATGGTCATAAATATCGTGAAACTATTAAGCAGGGATTTTGATTATGTAAAGAGTGATATTAAGGCCGTTGCAGATGTGGCACATAGTCAGAGCGTTCTGCTAAAGGTGATTTTAGAAAATTACCATCTTACCAACGAACTCATCGAGATTGGCTGCAAGCTCGCTGAAGAAGCCGGCGCCGACTTTGTAAAAACCTCAACCGGTTTCGCTGCGGGTGGTGCGACCATTGAAGATTTAGAGCTTATGCGGAGAAGCGTTTCTGATAAAGTACAGATAAAAGCAGCCGGCGGCGTGCGCGACTTAGAGATGGCTTTGAAAGTCAGGGAGGTCGGATGTACGAGGTTCGGAGCAACAAGAACAGAAGCAATTATGGAAGAATGTTATAAAAGAAGCGGGCAAAAATAGATGGCCACTTAGTTAGAAGGCATTTTCAACCGGGAATAATATTCAAAAAGGATATGCATTGTACGAGGCAAATGAGAAATAAACACTATCCAAATTTGTTCACTCCGATTGAGATTGGCAAGATCCGAATATACCTATTAGCATTTACCCGTTACTGTGAGGAAAAGTTAATATGAAAAAAACAAAGGTCGGTGTTATTGGAACGGGTTTCATTGGACCTGCTCACATTGAGGCGCTCAGACGCCTGGGAAGTATTGAAGTCATCGCTCTGGCTGAATGTTCTCAGGAAGCGGCCAAGTCGAAGGCTGAGACGCTGGGCATTGAAAAATATTACGGCGACTATAAGCAGCTCCTGAAGGACCGCGACATCCAATCCGTCCATATCTGTTCGCCAAACTACCTTCACTATCAGATGGCTAAAGAAGCGCTTGAGGCCGGCAAACATACAATCTGCGAGAAGCCACTGGCTATTAGTGTGGCTGAAGCTGAAGAGCTTGTTGAACTTGCCGACAAAACAGGTCTTGTAAATGCCGTGAACTTCAACATTCGCTATTATCCGCTGATGAGGCAGGTCAAGGTGATGGTTGAAAAAGGCGATGTGGGCGACATTCTTGCCATCCAGGGGTCGTACCTGCAGGACTGGCTTTTCTATCAAACCGATTGCAACTGGCGACTGGAGCCGGAGATGTCCGGGCAGTCACGAGCCATTGCTGATATAGGATCGCATTGGATGGACCTTATAGAGTGCATCACAGGTTTGGAAATCGTTGAGGTCTGCGCCGATTTTACAACCTTTCACAAGGTCAGAAAGAAACCCTTGAAACCCATCGAAACCTACGCAGGCAAGGTGCTGCAGCCGGAAGATTACGAAGATATGCCTATCAATACGGAAGACTATGCAACTGTCCTTTTCAGATTAGAGAACGGCGGCCGGGGTGTAATGACCGTCAACCAGGTCGCTGCCGGTAGAAAGAACAGGCTCTACTTCGAACTGGACGGCTCGAAACGGTCGATTGCCTGGGAATCCGAGACGCCAAACCAAATATGGATTGGCAGACGTGACGGCAATAATGAAGTGATGATGAGAGACCCGTCCCTTGTGTATCCGGAATGTCGGGGGGTGATTGATTACCCGGGCGGGCACAACGAGGGATTTCCGGATACATTCAAGCAGTTGCTAAAGGAAGTGTATGCCCACATATCAGGCGAGAGGTCGGTTGAAGCTTCTTATCCGACATTTAGGGACGGACTCCGTGAGCTTATCTTATGCGAGAAGATTATCGAAAGTAATAAGAATAGAGGATGGATTAAAGTTACATAGTAGGAGCTACATAAAATGATTAAAATCGGTTTCGTAAGCGCAATCTTAGCGGACCAGACATTTGAAGAGGTTGTCGCTTTTGCCTCTGAGAGCGGATACGCATGTGTCGAAATAATGTGCTGGCCGACTGGTAAAGCAGAAAGGCGCTACGCAGGTGTCACACATATCGATGTTACAAGCCTTTCCAAAGAGAAAGCCGAAAGTATTCAAAATCTCTTAAAAGAAAAGGGTATCAGTATCTCCGGCTTGGGATATTATCCCAATCCTCTGGAAGCAGATGACAAAGGTGCAACAGCCTATATCGAACATATCAAGAAAGTAATTGACGCTGCGAACCAATTGGGGCTGGAAAATGTTAACACCTTTATTGGCAGAGACCACCAAAGAAATCTGGATGACAATTTTGAAAAGTTCAAGAAAATCTGGCCTCCCATTGTGAAATATGCTGAAGACAGGAAAGTAAAAATCGGCATAGAAAACTGTCCGATGTTTTTCAGCACCGATGAATGGCCCGGCGGGAAGAATATGGCGACTTCTCCTGCTATCTGGCGAAGGATGTTCGAAGAGATTCCATCGGCGAATTTTGGTCTAAATTACGACCCTTCTCATCTGGTCTGGCAGTTTATGGATTATGTCAGGCCTATTTATGAGTTTAAAGACCGCATTTTTCATGTACACATTAAGGATGTTAAAGTGCTTCGTGAAAAACTCAACGATGTTGGAATTCTCGCCACACCCCTGTCGTTTCACAGTCCAAAACTTCCCGGTCTGGGTGACGTTGACTGGGGCAAATTTTTCTCGGCCTTAACTGACACAGGATATGACGGCGCAGCCTGTGTAGAAGTTGAAGACCGGGCCTTCGAAGGCTCTTTAGAGACGCGAAAGCGGTCCTTAGTTCAAAGCCGAGAATATTTAAAACAATACGTTGTTTGTTGACAAAAACACTTACAGAATAAATCAATTTTGGGAAGTTCCTGAAAAGCATCCTTTTCTTAAAAACACACTAAGACGTGAGGAGATAAGGTTTTTTTGCCAAGCTCTTAACTAAGAACTATTGGCCTCGTGGGGTACACAGATATTAGAGCTTTGTATAGCCTTATACGATCTCCCGCAAGAGACAATGTTTTACGGCTTGAAATTCCCCAAAACAAAGGTATAATATCAACTAAAAAGCTTTCTGGAGGATATATAAAACCGCTGTTACAGAGTTTTGAGTGTAAAAAATGCAACGCTGATCGCAGGCTTAATAAACCGTATTAGCAAAACCTACTATCAGATATAAATTCCGAGGAGAGTTATTATGAAACATGATAAAAACATCAACAAGGAAAGGTTTTCACGACGTGATTTTATGTATGGTGCAGGTGCCGCATTTGCTGCTTTTTCTATAGTCCCAGGTCACGTTCTGGGACGGGCAGGTCGTGTCACTCCCAGTGAGACAATACAGGTTGCCGGGGTTGGCATCGGCGGCGTAGGAAGCGGCCAAATACGAAGCATAAGTCAGCAGTCAAACACCAAGATTGCTGCACTTTGCGATGTCGATGATGTGTATGCCAAAAAAACGTTCGATAATTTCCCAAAAGCAAGAAGATATCGTGATTTTCGTGAGATGCTGGAAGCCGAGGACGATAAGATTGACGCTGTGTACTGCGGCACGCCTGACCACACTCACACGGTCATCAGTCTGGCGGCAATCAAAAAGGGCAAACATGTCTGTTGCGTCAAGCCTTTGACAAGAACGATTTTTGAGTCTCGAAGCCTGACCGAAG
>Ga0307445_10000103_pt1 | contig 37147 bp, 28 predicted proteins | sample SalMarSW160330MG_FD_202147 | JGI IMG/M metagenome (GOLD analysis project Ga0307445, IMG submission 202147) | Salt marsh sediment microbial communities from the Plum Island Ecosystem LTER, Massachusetts, United States - SW1603-30 | ecosystem: Environmental > Aquatic > Marine > Intertidal zone >... | reverse complement strand
GTACCGTTCCGAGCCCCCCAGCCTGATCTGGATCGCCTTGGTGCCCATGAAGTCGGCATCGTAAAGAACGGCTGTGGAGGCTTCAGGCAGCTTGTAATCCTTGTCCATCCTCAGGGCAACTTTAAGGCTGTTGCTCCCGTCGGTATTGAACACGATGTTCCCAACCTGTCCCACCTTATAACCGTTGATGTAAATCTTGTTGTTCTTTTCGAGTCCCCCTATGTTCTGAAAAATGGCATAGTAGGTATCCGTCCGTTCGAGGATGTTTCTTCCCTTTAGGAAGTTCAGTCCCCAGATGGTCACAGCTATGGCGATGGTTATGATGATTCCGATTTTGGCTTCACTGGAGAGTTTCATACGGATTGTTCAATGAGGATTTTAAAGTTAAGGATTTAATTTTATTTGCGAGCTTCCGCAAGGGGAATAATTTTCCCTGCCCTGACCGCGATTACAAAGGCTCCAGGAAAGGTTTCCTGGACGGCGGGGACCATCCCCGATATCTGTTCGAAGGAGGTGGATCTGCCGACTGCATATTTGTACAGGTTATTGGTCTTGAACTCGGCAACATGGCCGTATCCTGAAAAAGTGGCATCGTCGAGCGACCTGCCCCGGGTGGTGGTCAGCACCTGTATCATATAATAGATCTGGTCGTCTTCAACCGGTTCGGGATCCGTGGCGTCCGTGAGGATGGTTTCGGGCCGCTCCTCTATGGGCCTGCTGGCCGAAATCCCGCCCGAGCTTTTGCTTTCGATGCTCCGCTTGTAGTCCCTGAATGCCCGGTAGATGGCTGAGGCCAGGTATTCCTGTCCCTCATCCGACATCAGGTATTTTTCTTCGTTTGCATTGGTGATGAAACCGGTTTCAATGAGGACCGATGGCATGGTGGTCCTCCATAATACTATAAATCTCTCCTGTTTCACCCCGCGGTCGTTCCGTTGTGCCCTTTCCCGGAACTGCCTCTGCACCATGTCGGCGAATTCAATACTCTGGTGGCTGTAGGTTTTCTGGATCAGGTTGAAGATGATGTAGGATTCGGCAGAGTTGGGATCGAAGCCTTCGTAATTCGTGGTATAATCCTCCTCCAGGGTGATAACCGAGTTTTCCTTCATGGCCACCTGCAGGTTGCGCTCATCTCCGGAGGTTCCCAGGGTATAGGTTTCGGCCCCGCAGGTACGGGGATTGGCAAACCAGTTGGCATGGATCGAGATGAACAGGTCTGCATGGTTCCGGTTGGCAATGTCGGCCCGTTCGTAGAGCTCGATGAACTCATCCTTTGAACGGGTATAGATGACCTTTACATCCGGAATGTTTTTTTCAATGTATTCCCCGAGCTTCAATGTAATGGCAAGGGTGATGTCCTTTTCCCTTGTTTTTGATCCGAGAGCACCCGGGTCATGTCCCCCGTGCCCGGCATCCAGCACCACGACATCCAGTTTCTCGCCGGGTTCGTCCGTGGCGTGTAAAGTCACAGGGAGAAATATGCCGGAGGCGAATATAAGAATCGGGCATAAAAACCGTTTATTCAACAGTGTTTTCAGGCTTTGACTTCCCATCAAGTCTCGATTAAATTGATTAGTTTTAGAGGTTTTAGTAAAAACAAGACCTGTACAAAATTAGCATATATAAGTTGTCTGCAAAACGGCTGCATTTTCTTTTATTCCACCTCGTTCTTTCTGTAGCAGGAGCAGGGGTATTCGCCAAAACCCCGGCACCCCGACCGGATTCTGCCCGGCTGGTGGCGGACACAACCGCCCGGATGATCCCGGACACGATTGCACGGATGGCAGCGTACCCGGAAGGCCGGGAGTCGGCTGACACGGCGGTCCCGGTAAGGACCGCAGCATTCCCCCTGGTCAGCATTGATTCCATTCCGCAGGAGGTAATCGATTCCATGCTCGGCCGCGCCTCCGTTCCCCCCGACACTCTGTCAAAGAAGCCGAAGAAACAGGCCGTCGATGCCCCGGTGACCTATTCTGCAAGCGATTCCATCGTATACTTGATCAGGCAGCAAAAAGTATACCTGTACGATGCGGGGCACATTGAGTACAAAACCATAACCCTGGATGCGGCATACATCGATTTCGACATGGGAAGTGAGACGGTTTATGCCATAGGGGTTACCGACAGCCTGGGGGAAGAGGTGGGCAAGCCCCAGTTCACGGAGGGATCACAGAGTTTCCAGGCAAGAAAGATGTCGTATAATTTCCGGTCGAAAAAAGGGATTATTACCGACATTTTTACCGAGCAGGAGGGAGGTTACCTGCACAGTGCCATAACCAAGCGGCAGCCGGACGACCACATCCACATGAAGAACGGCAAGTACACCACCTGCGATGCTTCCCACCCGCATTACTACATTGCTCTGACCAAGGCCATTTCCATACCAGGCGACAAGATCGTTTCGGGTCCCGCTTACATCGTGCTGGAGGATGTTCCCCTTCCGATCGGCATTCCATTCGGTTTTTTCCCTTCCAACCAGATCAACCAGTCCGGTTTCCTGCTTCCGACCTATGGGGAGGAGGAGCGTCGGGGATTTTACCTGCGGAACGGAGGATTTTACTTTGCCCTTAACCAGTATTTCGACCTGGCGGTGACCGGCGATGTTTACACCAACGGCACCTGGGGGATACGGACCCGCTCGAATTACCGGAAGAATTATAAATTCTCTGGTAATTTCGGGATCAATTATTTTGAGAACATAGAGGGGGAAAAGGGACTGGAGAACTACCGGAAAACAAAGGACTTTGCCATCCGCTGGTCGCATGCCCAGGACAACCGGGCGAATCCCAACCAGAACTTCCGGGCAAGCGTGGATTACAGCACTACGGCCTACGACCAGAACCACCAGCAGAACATCAACAACGTGCTGAGGAGCACCAAGCGTTCGAGCATCTCCTATTCCAGGGTTTGGCCGAATTCCCCATTTAACCTTTCGGCCGGTGTGGATGCCACCCAGAACAGCCAGACCGGGATCGTTGACTTCAATCTGCCCACCATGAATTTCAACATGAACCGGATCTATCCCCTGAAAAGAAGGCATGCGGGCGGCAGCTCAAAGTGGTATGAGAAGCTCACCGTCAGTTATTCGGCCACCCTGGCCAACAAACTCAGCGCTCAGGAGGATTCACTGTTACAGAAGCTGTCGTATTCTGACTTTGACAACGGGTACCAACATTCCATCCCGGTCAGCCTTCCCCTGAACTTCCTGAATTATTTCACCCTGTCCCCCAGCATCCGTTACAACGGGGTGGTTTTTACCAAGTCCATTCACCCGCGGTATTTTGACGGCCCCTCGAATCCCAGCGGAAGCATGTCCGATACCCTGATCATCGACACCATACCGGGTTTCCATTATGCCCATGCGATTGTACCGAGTGTGGGACTCAGTTTTACCCCGAAGATATACGGGATGTACCAGTTCAGGGAGAAGTCCCGCATCGAAGCCATCCGGCACGTAATGTCACCCAGCGCAAGTGTGAGCTTTACCCCCGACATGAAGGGGGCTATGCCGGATTATTACCAGGAGGTGGTGATCGATTCGACGGACAAAACGAGGATATATCCCAAGTACGACGAATCCATTAACCGGACACCCGTCCCTTCCGGCCGGCAGGGATCGGTGAGCCTTAGCCTCAAGAACAACATCGAGATGAAGCTTAAGTCCCGCTCCGATACCACGGACGAGACCACCAAGGTCAAGCTCCTGGACAACCTGAATTTTACGACGAACTATAATATTTTCAAGGACAGCCTGAAATGGTCGCCGATCCGGATGTCCGGGAACACTGCATTTTTCAAGCGTAAAGTGAGTTTCAGGTTCGGGGGGACCTTGGATCCCTATGCGTATTATACGACGGAATCCGGCCGGTCATATGTCATCAACAAGGCATACCTGGTGACCAGCAAAAGACTTTTCCGGATTACGAGCCTGGATTTTTCCGTGGGAATGAATTTCAGTTCCAAACAGGGGAAGAAGCAAGGGGAGGAGGACCAGATGGCCCTGGCCAATGACGCTACGGCCAACCTGGTCAACCCGACGGGCTTCGACCAGATCGCCCCGGCCTCTTATGTTGATTTTGAGATACCGTGGACCTTCGGGATGGACTACAACTTCCGCTATACAAAACCATACGGGGATTACAATATCATCCAGTCCCTCCGCGTCCGGGGGGACTTCAGCCTGACGCCGAAATGGAAGATCGGCTTCAATTCGGGCTATGATTTCAAGACCAAAAAGGTCACCACCACCAACGTCAGCATCCACCGCGATCTGCATTGCTGGGAGATGCAGGTCAGCATGGTGCCCTTTGGCAAATACCGGAGTTATTCCTTCCAGATCAACATCAAATCCGCCATACTGCATGACCTGATGTATGAGAAGGGGGATACCTGGTATGATAATTTTTAACATCCGAACCCATGAAAAAAGTCATCCGCACTGAAAATGCTCCCGGGGCCGTAGGGCCCTATAGCCAGGCCATTGAAAGCCAGGGTTTCCTGTTTGTATCGGGACAGATCTGCCTGGACCCGGAAACCGGGAAACTCGTTCCCGGGGGTATCGTTGAGCAAACCCGGCAGGTCCTGCAGAACATCGATGCCATCCTTTCGGCTGCCGGCTATTCTAAACGGAATGTGGTCAAATGTACCTGTCTTCTGAAAGACATGGGACATTTCCGGGAGATGAATGCCGTTTATGCAGATTATTTTGATAAGGATCCGCCTGCAAGGGCAGCGTACCAGGTAGCCGGACTGCCCCTGGATGTCCTCGTGGAAATCGAGGCCATCGCGATGAAATAAAAAAGTCCGGCGCTGCCTGAGGCCGGACTTTCACGATCTTTTCCAGGCAGGCTTCTATTCCGCAACGATCTCGAAGGGGATCTCGACCGATACTTCCCTGTGAAGCCTGACGGTCGCGGTATAATTGCCGACCTCCTTTATCAGTTCCTCCTTGATGGTAATGTCCTTGCGGTCAACGTCGAATCCTTCCTGCTGAAGGGACTCGGCGATCTGTATGGTATTGACCGAACCGAAGATCTTGCCCTTGGTACTTGTCTTTGCTCCGATGGTAAGCTTGAGGCCTTGCATTTTTCCGGCAAGTGCCCGGGCTTCCTCCCTGATCTGCTCTTCCTTGTGGGCTCGCTGTTTCAGGATCTCACTGTGCATCTTTTTCATGGAAGGCGTTGCATTCACGGCAAGTCCCTTCGGGATCAGGTAATTCCTTGCATAGCCGTCCTTAACCGCTATGATGTCATCCTTGTGGCCGAGGCTGGGGATGTCCTGTTTTAAGATAATGTCCATGACGACTCCTCCTGTTTCTTATTTCAACAAATCCGTGACATAGGGCAGCAGCGCGAGATTGCGGGCCCGCTTGATGGCCCTGGATATTTTGCGCTGGTACTTCAGGGATGTCCCCGTGAGCCTTCTCGGCAGGATCTTGCCCTGCTCGTTTAAAAACTTCTTGAGGAACTCGGGATCCTTGTAATCGATGTACTTGATCCGGCTTTTCCTGAACCGGCAATACTTTTTCTTTTTGATCTCTACCGTTGGGGGTGTGAGATACCTGATTTCCGACTGGTTCTGTGCCATGGTCTATTCCTCCGTTGCTTTTTGTGATTCAGCCTTCCTGGCTCTTTTCTTTTCTGCATACTCGACGGCATATTTGTCCAGACCAACGGTCTGGAAGCGGATGATCCGCTCGTCCCTTTTGAATTCGGTCTCGAGTTTCCTGATAAGGTCCCCTTCGGCCTTGAACTCAATCAGGTAATAAAATCCGGTCGACTTTTTCTGGATCGGGTACGCAAGCTTGCGGAGACCCCAGTTCTCTTCGTGAACGATCTCTGAGCCGCTGCCGGTCAGGATCTGTTTGAACTTGTCGACCGTTTCCTTCATCTGGCTTTCAGACAAAACGGGAGTTGTAATGAAAACGGTTTCGTACTGGTTCAACATTTTTAAAGATTTGATTATTAATAATGAGCGCACAAAAATAGAAACTTTTATGAAATGCACAAAAAAAAACACCTTGGAAGGGACCGCTGTAATTATTAATTTTAGCCGCATGGATAATTTTATTGTTTCCGCCCGGAAATACCGTCCCGAAACTTTTGCTTCCGTAGTCGGTCAGGCGACCATAACCGGGACCCTCAAGGCGGCGATCCAGAAGAAACAGCTGGGCCATGCCTACCTGTTCTGCGGTCCCCGGGGTGTCGGAAAGACCACCTGTGCCCGGATTTTCGCCAAGACGATCAACTGCATGAACCCCGGTCCCGATGCCGAACCATGCAATGCCTGCGAGTCCTGCCTTTCCTTCAACCAGTCAAGGGCCTTTAACATCCATGAACTGGATGCCGCATCCAATAATTCCGTGGAGGATATCCGGCTGCTCACCGAGCAGGTCAGGATCCCTCCCCAGGTAGGCAGGTACAGTATATATATTATAGACGAGGTGCACATGCTGTCGGCCTCCGCTTTCAACGCCTTTCTGAAAACCCTCGAAGAACCTCCCCGGCATGCCGTGTTCATCCTTGCGACCACGGAAAAGCATAAGATCATCCCGACCATCCTGTCCCGCTGCCAGATCTTCGATTTCAACCGGATAAGGGTGGAGGATATCGTCCGCTACCTCGGGGTTATATCCCGGAAGGAGGGGGTTCAATACGAGGAGGATGCATTCAACCTGATCGCCCTGAAAGCGGACGGGGCCATGCGTGATGCGCTTTCGATCTACGACCAGATGGTCAGTTTTTCCGGGAAGAAAATCCGCTACAAGGATGTGCTGGAAAACCTGAACATCCTGGATTACGAGTATTACTTCAGGCTAACGGAATCCTGTCTTGGGGGCAGGACCGGGGAAGTCCTGACCACATTCGACGAGATCCTCTCCAAGGGATTCGACGCGCATAACTTCCTCTCCGGCTTCAGTTCACACATGAGGGACCTTCTGGTCTGCCTTGATGAGGTTACCCTTCAGCTGCTCGAGGTAGGGGCCGGCATTCGTGATAAATACCTGGCCCAGAGCAGGGTAGTGGACCAGGAGTGGCTCTATGAGGCACTTGAGGTTCTCGGTTCGGCCGATGTTTCCTTCAAATCGAGCAAAAACCAGCGGCTTCACGTGGAACTGGCCCTCCTGAAACTTTGCAGGCTCCGGGAGGATTCAAAAAAAAAAGACCTGATCCGGGGGACAACAGAGGCAAGACCATCCGCTGACGGGGATGAACCGGGGACGGATCCATCACTTCCCGCCGCGAAAACTGCAAGCTGGACAGGGGAACCGGAGGCAGAACGAGAGGCAGAACTAGAGGCAGAAACGGAAGCAGAGCTGGAACCGGAGACTGAACCGGAGGAGGAGCCGGAGACAGAACCGGAGGAGGAGCCGGAGACTGAACCGGAAACAGAACCGGAAACAGAACCGGAGATCGGGACGGAACCGCAACCCGAGATCGAACCGGGGGTCCACCCGGAGTTTCAACCGGAGATCCAACCCGAGATCGAACCCGAGATTTCTCCCGATATTTCTCCTGAGGTCCAACCCGAGATCGAACCCGAGATTTCTCCCGAGGTCAAACCCGAAGCAGGGACGGAAGGGATCCGCCCGGCTCCGCGCACCTCCCGCCCGGTACCGGGGGGACTCCCCTCCATCAAGGATGCCCTGAACGGGGTGCACAAGAGGCAGGCCAAAGGGGAACCGGCCAGAGCCGCTGAAGAAATACCGGTGCTCTCCTCTCCGTTCAGCCAGGAAGACCTTCTCAGACACTGGATTGAATATGCCGACCGGATCAAAGTGCAGCGGCCGAGGATGGCCAACAGCCTTAAGCACCATCTTCCCCTGCTCGGTGATGCCATGCAGATTGAACTGGTCCTCAGCAATTCAGCCCTGCTTGAGGAATTCAACCGTGACATCAAGCCTGAGCTGGTGAGCTTTCTGGAGAAGGCCCTGCAGAACAACCAGTTCAGGTTACTGCCGGTGGTTACGGAAGAGGACAGGCAGCAGAATGCCCTGTACACCTCGGAGGATAAATTTGACCACATGCTCAAAAAGAACCCGGATCTGGGCAAGCTGAAGGAGCGGTTCAACCTTGATTTTGAATAACGGGCGCCATCGGATGCATTTTTTGTTAATTTTGGGTTAGCTAATAAATTAACACCATGGAAGGACAAAAAGTAACCATACAGAACGGACATTTGAAAGTACCTGACCAACCGGTCATTCCATTCATCGAAGGAGACGGAACGGGACCGGACATATGGGCGGCATCGGTACGCGTGTTTGACGCGGCAGTTAACAAAGCCTACGGAGGGAAACGAAAAATCATCTGGAAGGAAGTGCTCGCCGGCGAAAAATCATTTAAAAAAACAGGTGAATGGCTGCCCCAGGATACCCTGGATACCATCAGGCAATACCTGGTAGCCATCAAGGGACCGCTGACCACTCCGGTCGGAGGGGGGATCCGGTCGCTTAACGTGGCGCTCAGGCAGATCCTCGACCTCTACACCTGCCTCCGGCCCGTCCGGTATTATGAGGGTGTGCCAAGTCCCGTTAAAGACCCCACGAAAACGGACATGGTCATCTTCAGGGAAAATTCCGAAGATATTTATGCAGGCATCGAATGGATGAATGGGACGCCTGAGAACCAGAAAGTCCTGGACTTCCTGCTAAAGGAAATGGGGGTTAAGAAAATCAGGTTCCCGGGATCCACCTCAATCGGCATCAAGCCGGTGTCAAGGGAAGGAACCTTCCGGCTGGTAAGGGCCGCGATAAAATATGCGCTCAGTCACAAGCTACCCTCGGTTACCTTGGTGCACAAGGGAAATATCATGAAGTTTACCGAGGGACAATTTAAGCTGTGGGGATATGAGCTTGCCGAAAAGGAGTTCGGGGACCGGGTGTTTACCTGGCTTCAGTACGACCGGATAGCCGAAAAGGAAGGAAGTGCCGCCGCAATCAAAGCCCAGGAGGAAGCCCTTTCGAACGGGAAACTGCTGATCAAGGATATGATCGCGGATGCCTTCCTGCAGCAGATCCTGACAAGGCCCGCGGAATATTCGGTCATTGCCACGATGAACCTGAACGGGGACTACATTTCCGATGCCCTTGCAGCCATCGTAGGCGGGATCGGGATAGCCCCGGGGGCAAACATCAATTACGAGACAGGCCATGCCATATTCGAGGCCACACACGGGACGGCACCCAAGTATGCGGGACAGGACAAGGTTAACCCGGGGTCCCTCATCCTCTCCGGTGTGATGATGCTCGAATACATGGGCTGGCAGGAAGCGGCTGACCTGATCATTAAGGGAATGAAGAAGGCCATCGCAGCCAGGCGGGTGACCTATGATTTCGAACGCCTGATGGAAGGGGCCACAAAGCTGAAAACTTCGGAATTCGGGACCGAGATCATCAACAATATGTAGGAGAAAATTGTTATAATCCTGTAAACTTAAAAATCACCAGAAATGTTAGTAAAAAAAGTTGAAGATATTCTGAACGTCCAGGTCGATAAGGAAGGTTATTCCTCCCATCTTTACCTCGCCATGGCATCCTGGGCGGAAAACGAGGGATATAAGGGAATTGCCGAATGGCTTTACGTACAGGCGGAAGAAGAGCGGATTCATATGTTGAAACTGGTCCGCTACATCAATGAGAGGGACGGCCACGCAAAGATAGCGGCCGTTAAAGAGCCCCCGGCATCCTTCAGTACGGTAAAGGAAATGTTTGACAAGGTGCTGGAACACGAACGTTTCATTTCCGCCTCGATCAACGATATCGTGAAGATCTGCATAGATGAGAATGACCATACGACCCACAACTGGATGCAGTGGTTTGTGAACGAACAGATCGAGGAAGAAGCGTCTGTGAAGGACATTATCGACAGGCTCAAGCTTGCCGGGAACCAGCTTTACCTTTTCGACCGTGACATCGTGGGGATGCGCTCGACAGGAGGCACAACCGGGGCTCCCGCTACCTGACCTTCCTCATTCTTTTTGAAAGGACCAGGTCCGCTATACTTTTCTCAAGGTCTTTCAGTTCCTTTGGGGCGCCGTAATAATCCATGACCTTCTTTTCCCTGCTGCCGTTGCGAAACGTAAGGTAGGTAGTGGGAAGGTCCGTTACGTAATCGTAATACCGGTCCTTCAGCTCGAAAAACCTGATCCTTTCGAATGAGGCGATCAGTCCGTTCAGTTCCTCCTTCCGCAGCCTGAAAGAGAAAAGTCCCAGGTGTGCCGTATTTTCGACCCCGATGAACAGTCCCCTGCCGCTTTCGTCGATTTTAACCGTGTATACCGGGCACTGACCGTAACATGCCGTCTTTTCCATCTCGATGATGATCTCTTCCATGGCCATTCTGGAGGTTCCCGAGCAGGAAATCAGCTGAGTCCATACAAAAACTATTAAAATAGCGTTAATACTCCTGGCGCCAAAATTTATTTTGAACATATATTGCTACTTTTGCGTTTATCTTCGCAGAGCCATTACAGTCAAAATTAGGAAAAACTATGAAAAACTGGATCGGAGCGGTAATGACAGCCTGTGTTATTTTCCAGGGTTCATTCACGGAATTGTATGCCCAGCACGCTGACAGACACATGCTCGATGAGCACGGTAACAAGATCATATGCTACTATTCGACCATTCCCAACAAGCGGTATATCCCTCCACCCGAAGCTTATTTTTCAAGGCTTAAATCGGGACAGGAAACAGGGGCTGTATTTAATTTCACGATTAAAAACGCTCCCTCCGATCTTGCTGACAGTGCGGCCAGAATGGCCGGCGAGATCTGGGGATCCCTGATTTATTCACCCATTCCTATCAACGTGGAGATCTCGTTTGATAACCTGGACGAGGGGGTCCTGGCCTCCACGGGAACTCCCTGGCCCCCTTATATCCTAGATGAGAACGGATACCTGAAAAAGAGCATTTACATCCAGGCCCTTGCTGAAAAATTCCTGAGGATGAACCTCAACGGGAACAAGCCGGATATGACTATGACCTATACGAACAACGTGAGCTGGTATTTCGACACAGACGGAAATACGCCTACGTCGAGGTATGATTTCCTTTCCACCCTGCTTCACGAGATGGCCCATGGACTGGGTTTTTACGGTTACTTCTATGTTGACGATAACGGTATTGGAGACGGATTGCCTGTTCCATCAGCTTTCGACAGTTTTTTTGAGAACAGCCTCGGGGAGAGGTTTGCGGATACGCTGATCTTTCCGCAGCCATCCAAGAAGCTGGGCGATGCGCTTACAAGTCCCCCCGTATATTTCAACAGTCCAATTGTGGTCAGGGAACTTCCGGAGGAAACCACCCCGCCGAAGATGTACACGCCGAATCCCTGGCGTTCGGGGAACAGCCTCTATCACCTCGACCAGATCTATGATTTCAAGAACGGTGGGAGGGATGCCCTGATGACTTACAGCACGGCACCCGGTGAGGCGATCCATGACCCGGGCCCCATCGTCGACTATATGCTGCAGGAAATTGGCTGGGTGCACACCTTCATTGATGTAGATACCCTCAAGGACCGTGAAAACCTTGACCAGCCTTTTACGGTCATGGCCCGGATTAAAGGAGACCTGGGGATACGGGAAAGTTCCCCGAAACTGTATTATTCCTTCAACGCGTCCCAATCCTTTGACTCCCTCAGCATGGTCCCCTCGGGAGAAGCGGATGAATACCAGGCGGACATACCGGTCCCCGGCCTTAACACCTCGGTCCGGTATTACGTAAAGGTCCTGGATGTTTATGATCGGGTATATACCATGCCGGCAGAAGCTCCCGGGTTTTATTACCGGTTCCGGGTGGGACCTGACAATACCCCGCCAACCATAGAGCATATCCCTATACAGTACGTGCTTACTTCGTATGATTCGGTGGTGGTAGTGGCACAGATATCGGATAACCTGGGACTTGATATCACGCAGGTCGAATATAAGATCAACGACGTCGACCAGGCTCCCTTTGACCTTGAATTTGACACCCTGACGGATTACCGGGGTTATTTCGTTTTCACCGAGGGCCAGATGAAGGCCGGTGACGTCATCAAGTACCGTATCAAGGCGGTTGACGGGTCCGTTTCAAAGCACACCACCTATAATCCTGAATCGGGGTATTATGAATTCACAGCTGAGGACATACCCCTTTATGTGGACAGCTACACCAATGATTTCGAATCAGGCCTGGGGGATTTCCTGGTGGATCGCTTCTACCATTCGAAACCGGCAGGATTCAGCTCCTGGGGCATGCATACCGGGCATCCGTATCCCTCTCCCAACCGGGATGGGGGCAAGGATGAGATGGTGGCCCAGCTGAAAGTTCCCATACACCTGAATCCCGGCGATATGTTCATGCGCTTTGACGAAATAGCTTACATCGAAGAGGGTGCGCCCGGATCCGTTTACGGTGACGACGATTTCTATGATTACGTGATCGTCGAGGGATCGACGGACGACGGGAAAACCTGGCATAATTTCATTTTAGGCTGGGATTGCAGGTACTGGAAGGTCTGGTACGATGCTTTCACCGATCCCCTCAAGCAGGCAACAAACCTCTCGACCGCAGTACCGGATGAGACGGCCATGCGTTCGCACCTGGTGAATCTCCTGGCCGCTGAAGAATTCAATGATAATGACATCATCCTGATCCGGTTCCGACTTCACTGCGATCCCTATTTTGCCGGCTGGGGCTGGGCTATCGATAACCTGGAGATCCACCCGCTGGTACAAGCGCTGCCCGAATATTCCATCATCCCGGAAGGGGTGGAGGTCTACCCGAATCCGAGCACGGGGATGGTTAACGTCGGGGTGCAGTTGAAAAACGAGGTCGATGAAATGGAATTTACCCTGTTCGACATGGTCGGGAAGGAAATTTTCAGGGAATCTTACCGGCCGGATGGATTGTCGTTCAGCCAGTATTTTGACCTGAACGGCCTTCCCAACGGGATCTACCTGATGAAAGTCTCCTCAGGCAACCAGTCCCTCATGAAAAAGGTCATCCTGGCCCGGTAGTACCTTGATGAGGAGTGATCTGACCTGCCTGCCGGGTATCCACCGGAAACCGGATACGCCCCGGCGGGTGCAAGGTTTATTCCTTGACCAGTTTCCTGTCCAGGATCCGGTCCCCGTCGATCACCCGGAGGTGGTAGATCCCGGCCGGCTGGCTGCCGAGGTCGAACCGTGTGAACAGCTCACCCGGCACCCCTCGGAAGCTTTTACTCTGAAGTAACTTCCCGCTCATGTCGAATAACAGGATATCGATCTCCCCGGATCGGGCATTTTCAAGCTCCAGGTTGAACACGTCTTTTCCAGGGTTGGGGTACACGGTGAGGGAAAGCGCATCCCGGTCAAATATCCCCGGCTCTGCGATGCCCGTTGGATAGGCATAATAGAGCAGGGAGAAGGTGCCAATGGCTCCACCGAAGCTTCCGTCGACCTGCAGGAAATATTTCTTGCCCGGTTCCACGCTGACCGCATCGAGGGTGGCCGGCAGCACTTCGGGATTCTGGCTGTAATCGTCGTTCGCGGCTATGAGGCTCTCCTTGGTGATCTCCGTGCAGGTGTCCGCCCTGTAAACGGCGATCTGGTTATCGAATCCGCTGGTCCGGATCGATGCGATCCCTGTTTCGGCGCCATAGAAACAGAACCACAGCGAATTGGTAACCGTTGGTCCCCAGTCGTCCACGCACCAGGTCATGGGCGTGTAGCAGTTAATATCATCCGGGGCCGGTTCCCCTTCTTCCGCGGTGGCGAATTCATTGCTGAAATTCCCTATCCAGCCTCCCGGGTTCATCAGCCGGGCATCGCACATGTCATCGTTGGGCGGTTTCGGAGTGGTTATGAATTTGATGGAATCCGTTGCCGTGCAACTGCCCTGGGTCCCGGTCACATAAAGGGTGTGTTCTCCTATAAAAGGGGGTGTCGCCATGACGGTCTGAACGCCGGGATTGTCGACCATGTTTGAGGGGGACCACTGATAGGAATCCGCACCGTAGGCGCTGACTTCAACGGTCTTTCCCTGCTGAAAGGTCAGGGAGGTATTCAGTATGTTTACCCGGATGGCCGGCACCACATCGATGTAATCGTGGCGGATCACCGTATCCGTTCCCCCGGGACCGGTGACCAACAGGGATACCGTCTTGGTGCCTTCCGAGGAGTAGGTCACCTGGTGCGGTCCCTGGGTGTTTGCGGCAGCGGGAGTGGCACCTTCCCCGAAGTCCCATTCGAAGCTGCTGGCCGGGTTGTTTTCGAGATACGTGTAAGTCACCTCCGAACCCAGGCAGGCTTCCTTCTTGTCCGCCATGAACAGCGCCACCGGGGCGGGATTGTAAACTGCATAGGCGCGGATGGTGAGGTTAAAGTCCAGTCCCATGCCCGCCAGGTCGGTCGGGATCCATGCTTCTGTCCCTTCCCTGCGGGTCCAGTTGACATCCGGCTCGATCAGCGGATCACTGAAACCTTCGTCAAATGTTTCGATGGCATGGTTGATGTCCGCGTCCCCGATTTCCCTCGTGACTTCTATGTAAAAGTCCCCTTCCACCGTCACCGGCAATTCAAAGGTATAGATGCCCGGTATTTCGACATATATGCCTTCCCTGCTGCCCAGCAGTTTGCTCAGCTTGTCGCCTATAAAATCGTCGTAGACATGGAAATCCAGTACGGTTTCCGGGTCGGGCACGGCCACCCCCACATGGGTGATCAGTTGCCGGGAGGGCGCGACGTACATGGCAAGTTCGGATACTTTTGAGGCGTTCTGGGCCGGGAGCTTGGCCGTGAATCCCAGCTCATCCCAGACATAAGAGGTATCGACGTCATCCTTCTCCCAGCGGACCGGGAAAAAGGCCACTTCATCGCCGGCAAACCGGGAATCCTGGTAGGAGATGTAAAAGAAACCGTTCTCCCCCCATCCGGTGCCCCATGAATTCTTGCAGATCCAGGCACCTGTACCTCCGGCGGTAACCTTGGTATCATCCCATCCGCATACGAGTATGGCATGGTTGGCCGGTTCGAGCCCGAAATAATAGTAGGTATGATCCGCGGCATTGTAACTTGCTCCGCTCACATCCCAGTGGATCCCGGCATATACCGCGCCGTAATTATATACGGTATGCTTGAGCAATTCGAAGTCCCGCACCGGAAGCCAGCGCGACTCCGGCACCAGGGCTACCGGCGACAGTTCTACGATATCTGACCTGCAGAAATGCAGGATCAGGTTGTATGGATCATCTTCTTCTGATACCGGTCCGTCGAAGCGAGTCAGGTAGGCGCTGCATACGAACTGGTTGGCTCCCTGTCCGAATCCCCAGTTCTCCTCGTCGAACCCGTTGCAGGCAGCCATATTCTGTTCCGACAGGTCGGTTTCCGGGAATCCCATGCTCAGCCACCTCGATTCAATGCTCCCAATACTGGAGAACGAGGTACAGTTGCCGCCATAGTTGCCGCCGCCCTGGTCCCTTGCCGGGGTTACTCGTCCCAGGGAACGCAGGTCGAAGACCGAAGGAAGTGCCGAGGAACTTTTATACCGGGCATCCGCAGACGGCCGCTGCAGCTGTCTTAATGTAAAGGGTGCAGGTTTGTAACCAAGCGTGTAACCCGGATCTGGTGAAGATGACTTGTTCGGGGAGTTGTATGGCGAGCCTGTGCCTTCCTGCGCATGCAGGGAGACGGGCAGCATGCAGAACAGAATCAGGTGTAGAAGGATCTTTTTCATGTGTGATATTATATGTGTCCACTTACAATAATACGAAATATTCGGTTTTAGCAAAATATACTAATTTTACATCCGTTAAAACCGAAGAAAAGGAAACAGATAATGAGCATCATTGATAAAGTTGCAGGTAAGATTTTCGGGTCCAAGGCGGAACGTGACATGAGGGAGCTGCAGCCTTACCTGGAAAGGATCAACCGGGAAACAGAGAGTGTTGAGAACCTTTCGAACGATGATCTGAGGGAGGCGTCTGCCGGGCTGAAGAAGAAAATCAGGGATTCCGTTACGGAGGAGCAGGGACAGGTCGACGAATTGAAATTGCAGATGGAGGATCCGAAGCTGGATGTCGATGAGAAGGAAAAGATTTACCAGCAGATCGAAAAGATCCAGAAAACCATTGATGATAAGCTCGTCAGAGTACTTGAGGAGGGGATCCCCCTCGCTTTTGCGATCATCAAGGAGACCGCGCGGCGGTTCAAGGAGAATGAATACCTGGAGGTGACTGCAGGGGATTACGACCGGGACCTTGCCATAAAACGCGATCAAATTGAGATCAAGGGAGACAAGGCCCGGTGGAAGAACCAGTGGATGGCAGGGGGAAATATGATCACGTGGGACATGGTCCATTACGATGTACAGCTCATCGGGGGAGTCGTCCTGCACCAGGGAAAGATCGCGGAAATGGCAACCGGTGAAGGGAAGACCCTTGTGGCCACCCTGCCGGTGTTCCTGAACGCGCTTACCGGGAGGGGCGTGCATATGGTCACCGTTAACGATTACCTTGCCAAGAGGGATGCCGAATGGATGGGTCCGCTTTATGAATTCCACGGCCTGCGGGTCGATTGCATTGACAAGCACCAGCCCAATTCCGATGACAGGAGAAAAGCCTATGCAGCGGATGTCACCTTCGGGACCAACAACGAATTCGGATTTGACTACCTGCGCGACAACATGGCCATTTCCCCGGCAGACCTTGTCCAGCGTTCCCATAATTATGCCATCGTCGACGAGGTCGACTCCGTGCTGATCGACGATGCCCGGACGCCCCTGATCATTTCGGGTCCCGTTCCCCGCGGTGACAACCAGCAATTCCAGGACCTGAAGCCGAAGATCGAGAAGATCGTGAATGCCCAGCACAAGCTGATCAATTCCATCCTGCCGGAAATCAGGCAGAACCTGAACAGCGGGAATGACGATCAGGCGGGACTTCTTTTACTGAGGGCCTTCAAGGGACTGCCCAAGAACAAGGCCCTGATCAAGCTGCTCAGCGAAGAAGGAAACAAGACCCTCATGCGGAAGACCGAGAATTTCTACATGCAGGAGAACAGCAAGAATATGTTCAAGGTCACCGACGAGCTGTATTTTGTCATCGATGAGAGGAACAACAGCATCGAGATGACTGACATGGGACTGGACCTGATCACCAGTTCGTCGGATGATACGGACTTTTTCATACTGCCCGACATCGGGAGTGAAATTGCCGAACTCGAACGTTCAGACCTTTCGTCCAAGGAGAAACTCGAGAAAAAGGATAAGCTGCTGCAGGATTACGCCATAAAATCGGAAAGGGTCCATACCGTTAACCAGCTGCTCAAGGCTTACAGTCTTTTTGAAAATGACGTGGAATACGTGGTGATGGACAACAAGGTTAAAATCGTGGACGAGCAGACCGGCAGGATCCTCGAAGGCAGGCGGTACTCGGACGGGCTTCACCAGGCAATCGAGGCGAAGGAGAACGTGAAGGTGGAGGCAGCCACACAGACCTTTGCCACCATCACCCTGCAGAATTATTTCAGGATGTACAGCAAGCTGGCCGGGATGACGGGTACGGCCGAAACCGAAGCCGGTGAATTCTGGGACATTTACAAGCTCGACGTGGTGGTCATCCCGACAAACCGGCCGATCGTCAGGGACGACAGGGAAGATTTGGTCTATAAAACGGTCCGGGAAAAATACAACGCCGTCATAGAGGAAATCGTGAACCTCGTCAGGGCGGGAAGACCGGTCCTCGTGGGCACCACCTCGGTGGAAATATCAGAACTCCTCAGCCGCATGCTGAAGATCCGGAAGGTCGAGCACAATGTGCTGAATGCCAAGCTGCATGCCAGGGAGGCGGAAATCGTGGCACATGCCGGGAAAACCGGAACGGTCACGATCGCGACCAACATGGCCGGCCGTGGAACGGACATCAAGCTCACCCCGGAGGTCAGGGAGGCAGGGGGACTTGCCATCATCGGTACCGAACGTCATGAATCCAGGCGCGTGGACCGGCAGCTGAGGGGCCGTTCCGGGAGGCAGGGCGACCCCGGGACCTCGCAATTCTACGTTTCCCTGGAAGACAACCTGATGCGACTTTTCGGGTCGGAACGGATCTCGGGGATCATGGACCGCCTGGGACTCAAGGAAGGGGAGGTGATCCAGCATTCCATGATCAGCAAGTCCATCGAACGTGCCCAGAAAAAGGTGGAGGAGAATAACTTCGGCATCCGTAAACGATTGCTGGAATACGACGATGTAATGAACTCCCAGCGGGAGGTGATCTATACCAAGAGGCGGCACGCCCTGCTGGGCGAACGGCTCGGGCTGGACATATACAACATGATGTTCGACGTATGCGAGAGCGTTGTGCTCGATTGCTACGGGAACGTGAATTATTCGGATTTCTCACTCGAGGTCCTCAGGTACCTTTCCGTGGAACCCCCCGTTGATGAAGCGGAATACATGCAGTTGAATGCCGGTGAGATCACGGAAAAGCTCTACCAGACCGTGCGAGATACCTACCTGCGGAAGCAGCAGGTCATGGTGAAACAGGCCTGGCCCGTGATCAAGGATGTCTTCGAGAAACAGGGGAAGGTTTATGAAAACATCGTGGTACCGATCTCGGACGGAACCAGGATTTTCCAGATCCTGACCAATCTTGAAAAGGCTTACAAAAGCGAGGGACATGAAATACTGCGCGGATTCGAGAAAACGGCCAACCTGGCCACCATCGACGAAACCTGGAAGGAGCACCTCAGGGAACTTGATGACCTGAAGCAATCTGTACAGAATGCCACCTATGAACAAAAGGACCCCCTGCTGATCTATAAATTTGAATCCTTCGAATTGTTCAAAATGGCCATAGACAAGATCAATAAGGAAGTGGTATCCAGCCTGCTGAAGGGGAACATCCCCCTGCAGGATCCCAGCCAGGTCAGGCAGGCAGCCGGTCCCAGGCGCCTTGACACCAGCAACCTCCAGCAGACCAAGAACGAAGCAGGTTCGGCCTATGAAGGGACCGGAGAAGACGGACTCCCCCGTCAGCGCCAGTCCCAGCCCCAGCGCGTGGAACCCGTGCGCTCGGGCAAGAAATTCGGGCGCAACGAGGTCGTTAAGGTCCGCTACCAGAACGGGCAGATCGTCGAGGCCAAATACAAGAAGGTGGAACTGGACATCAACAGCGGCGCCTGCGTGCTTACCAGTTAGCCGGCTGGCCGGTCTGCCTGGTAGCTGTAAGCCGAAAGTTCCCGAACCTGGTTATCACTTCACCGGCAGTAAATTCCACATCATAAGTTCCATTGTAATCTACCATGGAGGGAGATTGTATCAGATTTCCGGGTATCAAACAGGCATTCTATTATCAACTATGGATTTCAGATCGGGATTGATTTGATCAGTTCGTCAAGCTTTGCGTAGGTGCTTCGGCTGACCGGTACAAGGGGAAGCCGGACATGGTTCTCGCAGATGTTCAGGATGTTCAGCGCGGCCTTTATGCCCGGGGGACTGCCCTCGGTAAACAGCTGCCTTATGATCTCCAGCAGGCTGAAATGGATGCGGCGCGCTTCCTCCCAGCGGTTTGCCAGGGCCAAGCGGACCATCTCGGAGAATTGCCGCGGGAATGCATTCCCGACCACGGATATCACACCCGATCCGCCCAGGCTGATCATGGGCAGTGCCAGGGCATCGTCACCCGAGATCAGGAGAAACCTTTCCGGTTTTTTTTCAGCTATGGCCATGACCTGGTTCATATCTCCCGATGCTTCCTTGATGCCGATGAATTTTTCACTTTCGGATGCCAGGGTGAGGGTCGTGTCGGCCGAGATGTTTGACCCGGTTCTCGAAGGGACGTTGTAAATGATGACCGGCAGGGGACTTGCCTCCGCCACTGCCATGTAATGCGCATGAATCCCCCTCTGCGAAGGTTTGTTGTAATAGGGTGAGGCGGTCAGGATCGCATCAACGCCACTCAGATCCCAGCTGTTGATTTTCCGGGTGAGGGCGGCCGTATTATTTCCTCCCATGCCCACCACGACGGGCACCCTTCCCTGGTTAACCTCAATGATGTGCCGGACAATGGCCTTCTGTTCGTCTTCCGACAGCACAGGAGTTTCACCCGTCGTGCCCAGGGCAACAAGGTATTCAACCCCGTTTTTTACCACATGTTCAACCACATCTGCCAGTGCCCTGAAATCAACGCTGTCGTCCTTCTTGAACGGGGTCACCAGGGCAATGCCTGTTCCTGAAAATCTGGGAAGTTGCATAACTGAATAATGAGGTTAAACAAATATAGGGAATTTTAATTGGAATGGACCACACCGGTCCGTGTATGGAGAATGGAAAGGTAATGCCTGATCTGGTCGATCAGGTAATTTACCGACTTGTTTTCCTTGATGTCGATCATCAGGTCATACTGGTTCGTTTCGCAGTAACGGCCAATTTTATATGCAGCCGGCGATAACCTGACGATGTAATTCACCGGGAAGAAGTCCCGGAGGCTGAGGTCGAACAGGATATCGAAGTTTTTTTTCATGAATTCATCCGTGAATACCGTATCCGGCTTGAAATACCAGGTAAGGTCCTTCTGGCAGAAGAAATTATATCCCTTCCTCAGAAGGTAGTGGTCCGGGACCTGCTTGTCACTCACGTAACCAATCACATCGGTCCGGATGGACTCACTTTCAAGGAATTGCTTGAATTCCTTCACCGCCTGGAATTCCTCCTCGTGCAGGCAGTTAAAAATGATGCCCGCGGTAGCCGCGGTGGTGAAATTATGAATGCGCCTGCTGCGGTTGATATTCCTTGATTTTCTCTTGAGGTCATATCTTCCGAAGAACTTTCGGATATCTCGGATCATTTTCACCCTGCAATAATATAAAAAATAAGCCCATTCCGGTGAAGCGGGACCCGGCATTTTTTCAACACGGTCATGAGCGATTAAAGCATCTCAAGGAATTCTTCCTCACTGACTACAGGGATGCCCAGTTCCTCCGCTTTTTTCATTTTAGCGGGACCGGTGCCTTCCCCGCCGAGGAGATAGCTGGTGCGGGAAGATACTGAGGCGGCATTTCTGCCGCCGTTGGCCTCGATCATTTCCTTCAGCTCCTCGCGGGTATGCCGGCTGAACGTTCCCGAAATCACAAAGGTGAGCCCTACCAGCTTATTACCGGCCGATGCGGCAGCCTTTTCGGAATGAAACTGCAGGCCGGCATTTTCAAGTTTTTCCAGCAGCCTCACGTTGTTGGGATCGGCAAAATACCGGAGGATGCTCTCCGCAATCTTTTCACCCACCTCTTCCGCTTCGACCAGCTCCTCGTATGATGCCGACCTCAGTTCATTGATTGAGCTGAATTGTTCGGCCAGCCGGCGGGCAACGGTCTCCCCGACGTAACGGATCCCGAGCGCATACAGAACCCTTGCGTAGGGAACCTTCAGGGATTCCCGGATGCTGTTGATCAGGTTGCTGGCCGATTTTTCCGCGAAGCGTTCGAGGGACTCAACCTGTTCCCGGGTCAGGCTGTACAGGTCACCGGCATCGCGTATCAGTCCCTCCCGGAACAACAGATCAATTGTCGCTTCAGCTGCCCCGATGTCCATTGCTTTGCGGCTTATGAAATGTTCGATCCGGCCCTTTATCTGGGGGGGACAACCGGTTTCATTGGGACAGTAGTGAGCGGCTTCCCCTTCGCGTCGGACCAGCGCGGTCCCGCATTCCGGGCAGGTTTCAAGGAACCTGAAAACCTTGCTGTCCGCCGGTCTTGCTTCCATGTTCACCCCCGTGATCTTCGGGATGATCTCTCCTCCCTTTTCCACGTATACCTTGTCGCCGATCCTTACATCCAGCAATCCGATCTGGTCCTCGTTGTGAAGCGATGCCCTCTTTACCGTAGTCCCGGCAAGCTGCACCGGCTGGAGGTTTGCCACTGGAGTGACGGCTCCCGTCCTGCCCACCTGGAAATCAATGCTCAGCAGGCGGGTCGATGCCTGTTCGGCCCTGAATTTATAGGCAATGGCCCAGCGCGGGGATTTAGCCGTGAAGCCCAGGCGCTCCTGGTAATCGTAACGGTTGACCTTGATCACGATCCCGTCTATATCAAAGGGGAGTCCCTTTCTGGCCTGGTCCCAGTGCCGGATGTATTCGAACAGCTCATCCAGGCCGGCTATTTTCCGGTTGTATTCCGGGATTTTAAAGCCCCATTTCTTTGCCTCCGTGAGGTTTTCAAAATGAGAACGGTATGGCAGTCCCGCCCCGATCATGTGATAGAGGTAACAATCCAGGGGCCTTTTGGCCACCAGGGAAGAGTTCTGCATTTTAAGGGTTCCGGAAGTGGCGTTCCTGGGATTGGCAAACAGTTCCAGTCCCGCTTCCATGCGCATTTCATTCAGGCGCCTGAATCCTTCGTGCGACATGAAGATCTCTCCCCGTATCTCAAAGGAGTCAGGATAGCCCGTCCCCCTCAATTTCAGGGGAATGCTTTTAATCGTACGCACATTGTCGGTGACCACATCCCCGCGGACCCCGTCCCCCCGCGTCACGGCCCTGACCAGCCTGCCGTTCCCGTAGGTGAGCCCGATGGCAACGCCGTCGTACTTCAGTTCGGCAACGTATTCGAAATCATCGCCGATAACCTTGCGGACACGCTTGTCAAAATCCCGGATCTCTTCTTCCGAATAGGTATTCGAAAGGGAAAGCATGGGGTAGACGTGCTCCACCTGCTCGAACTCCCGGTTCAGATCGCTTCCCACGCGCTGGCTGGGCGAGTTTTCGTCCATGAACTGCGGGAACATTTTTTCAAGGCTAATCAGGTCATTCATCATCATGTCATACTCAAAATCGCTGATTTCGGGGGTGGACATGACGTAGTAGAGATAGTTGTGATGCTCAATGGCCTCGCGCAGTTTTTCAATCCTGTCCCTTGCTTCCGGTGCATTCATGGTCAGTCGCTGTGAAAAGAATGTTAATAAAGGGTCGTCGCGGTGTAAAATTAATGTTTAAATTTGTTGAGTTATGGTTTCCGGCACAATTTCTTGTGTCCGGATGAAAAGGGAACGTTGTGAAAATCAACGACAGTACCCGCTGCTGTGATCTCCGCTAAGTCTGGAACAATCTCAGCCACTGTACCCGAGGAGAAGGGGATGGGAAGGCGTTTCCAGGGGGAGTAAGTCAGAAGACCTGCCGTGACGGTATCAATATTCTCAGCTTCGGGACAAAAGCACAGGATCAGAATCCGGACCCCATGCTCAAATCCGCTTAAGCTTATGAATGTTGATTGAATGCAGTCAATTTTCATGTTTAACGCAACAGTGCAATTATGAGACTTTTAGGTAACGCAGTGCTGGTCCTCCTGGGGGGACTGATGCTATGCCCGGCCTGTAAAAAGGAAGAAGAGCCGCTGGATTTCATAACCTTCGAAGAGCTGGCCCTCGATCCCGCTACCGGTTACTGGAACGGAAGCGGGGGAGAGGAAGGGTTCGAAAGCGGGAATGCCTGGTTCCCGGTTTACTGGGACGATACCTGGGGCGAATACTGGGAAGGATTCGCATACACTAATCACAGCTCCCCCGGCACTCCCGGAATCGGCAACCAGTACAGCAGTTATACAGGAAGCGGTGCCGGCAGATCCAGGCAATACGCGGTCTTCTATTCGGGCTTTTACGGCACCGACACCCTGAGCTTCAGGGTCCCGGAACGGCTGAAAAGCCTTGCCGTGTCAAATACCGCCTATGCGGCACTTGCCATGCGCGACGGGGACGGTTTCACGAAAAAGTTCGGAGGAGGGGACGGACTGGACCCGGACTGGTTCAGCCTGGTCATAGAAGGCATATCTCCGGAGGGAGAATTACGGGGGACCATCCAGGTTTACCTGGCGGATTTCAGGGCAGAGGGCAGTGAGAATGATTACATATCGAACGGATGGACCACGGTGCCCCTTGACATGCTGGGAGTGGTCGGGAAGCTTGTGTTCAGCTTTGCTTCTTCCGATACCACCGCCGGCTGGATCAACGTCCCGACCTATGTATGTGTCGACAACATCATCGGCAGGCTTGAATAAATCACGGATTTGAACGGCCAGGCATCCATACGGTTCGTGCTCATGCTGTCACTGGCGGTCTTCACTGCCCGGGGAAGAGAGGCGGGCTGTGCGCTTTACTTTACGGCAATGGATCCGGCAGGGGAGACGGAGGAACCTGCGGCCATCCATGCGGATGATGCCAGATTCCTGTCCTGGGCGGTTTCATGCGAGGTTGAAAGGGGACCGGGACTGATAACGTATCCGGACAGCATAACGGTGACCGCGGGGGAAGCGGTCTTTGCAACGGGACCCGGGGGGAACGGGACGGTCAGCCTGGGAGACGGCGGCCGGGCAACCCTGCATTTTGAATATCCCATCTGTGATGGTCCGGGGACGGATTTCGCCGTTTTTGAGAATAGCTTCGACGGTGCATTCCTCGAGCTCGGTTTTGTCGAGGTTTCTTCCGACGGCGAGCGGTTTGTGCGCTTTCCCGCAAGCTCACTGACCCCGCTTGATGTGCAGGTGGGACCCTTCGGAACACTTGACCCGGAACTGATCCGCAACCTTGCAGGGAAAGACCCGGCTGGCTGGGGAACGCCTTTCGACCTGGAGGAATTGAAGGACAGCGTGGGACTCGACATTGGGATTGTCCAGGCCGTACGGATCATCGATGTGATCGGGATCCTGGATGAAAACCTGGGTTCCCGGGATGCCGGGGGGAGGCTGATCAACGATCCCTTCCCGACCCCTTTCGAAACCGGCGGGTTCGACCTTGATGCTGTGGGCGTGCTCCATCACTCCCCGGCCGGTTCATCTGCCCGGGGAGAAGCAGGATCACCCGGAGAAGCGGGATCCCTCAGGGTATACCCGGTTCCCTGCCGCACGGAAATGCTCGTCGAGGATCCGCAGGGACTTTACCGGCAATGGGCACTGCTTGACCTGCAGGGCAGGGTCGTCCGGCAGGGAAGCATGAACCGGGGCGCGATACGGATCGGCATGGAAGATCTCCCGGGGGGGACCTACCTCCTTCGCTGCGAGTCAGCCAGGGGACTCAGCATAAGGCGGATAATGCATTTAAAATAGACCGATTGATGGTAAAACGGATCTGCATATACCTCCTGTTACTGTTTTTACCGGCATTGCCACTCCTGTCCGCAAACGAGGCAGGGGCCGACACCATTCACCTCCGGGAAGTGGAGATCATCCGTTCCATCCTGGTCCCCCGCTCACCCCTGATCTCCGGGGGACTTGATACCCTGTCCATGGAGCTGATGTCGGGACAAAGCCTGTCGGAGTTGCTGGCCTGCCAGCCTGCCATCCACATCAAATCGGCCGGAAGGGGAGCCCTGTCCACCGCTTCCTTCAGGGGGACCGACGCATCCCACACCAAAGTCTTCTGGAACGGGATACGGCTCAATTCCCCCATGCTCGGACAGGTGGATTTTTCCCAGATCCCGGTATGGATCATCGATAAGGTCTCGATCCTTTACGGCGGAAGCTCGCTCGGGGAAGGCAGCGGGGCACTTGGAGGGTCGGTGCTTCTGGAGAATGCGGTGGACTGGAACGGGGGATTTTCCCTTTCCCTGAACCAGGAGATCTCCAGCTTCGGTACCCTGGGTACATACGGCAGGCTGAGTGCAGGGGATGACAGGATCCGTTCGGACACCCGGCTCTACTGGAACCGGTCGCATAACAATTATCCCTTCCTCAACACCTTTAACTTGCCGAAAGCGGAGGTGCAGCGGCTCGAACAGGCCGCCTATAAGAAGAGCGGGGTTCTCCAGGATATCTGCATCCGCCCTGGTGACCGGCAGGAACTGGCCATCCATCTGTGGTACCAGGAGTCGGAACGCGACCTGCCGCCACTCATGAGCCAGGAAGGGGCCTCCAGGGAAGAAATGCAGGCCGACCGGAACCTCCGGACCTCGCTGGAGTGGAAAATCTACCCGCGGTTCGGGACCCTGTCCCTGCGCTCCGGATATTCCGGCAACCGGATGCATTATTATTTGTATTATAATGGTATAGAATACTGGCAATTCGATTCGGAAAGCCTGGAGAACAGCCTGTACAATACAATGGAAGCCAACCTGCGGGCAGGATCCCGGTTCCGGTTCCGGTTCCGGGCGGACCTCAACCGTCACGATGCAGGGATCCGGGACCAGGTCCGCGATGAAGGCTACAGTCACCTGAGAAATGAAGGGGGACTGACGGCTTCAGCCTATGCTGATGCGGGCGGGGGACTGGTCCTTTATACCTTGATAAGGCAGGAATGGGCCGACGGGAAATGGCTCCCTATCATGCCATCTGCCGGATTCAGTTACAGGCCCGTGGATGACCTTTCCCTTAACCTCAAGGGGAACCTGGCCCGGAATTATAACCTGCCCTCCCTGAACGACCTTTACTGGATCCCCGGCGGGAATCCCGGCCTGAAACCCGAAAACAGCCTGAACGGGGACCTGTCGGTCGAATTCCTCCAGGAACGGAAGCTTTATGCTTTTAAGGCTTCCGTCAATACTTTCGCAGCCCGGGTGGATAACTGGATACTCTGGAAGCCCACCCAGTTCAGGTACTGGGAGGCCGAGAACATCAGCTTGGTCTTTTCAAGGGGAATGGATTTCCAGCTCGGCTCCGACCTGTTCATGGGCAAATGGATACTGAGCCTTAAGGCGGCGTATGCCTTTACCCGTTCCACAAATGAAGGAGACACCCCGGCGAACGATCTGTCCCGCGGCAAACAGCTGATCTATATCCCGGTACATGCCTCCAGCGCTTACCTTAACCTCAGCAGGAGCGGATATTTCCTGAACTGGTCACTAACCTGCACAGGACAGAGGTTCACTCAGCCTGCCAACGAGGAACATGATCCTTTAAAAGACCTGGATCCTTATGCACTGCAGGACCTTCATATCGGCAAGACCTGGAAAATGGGTCCTGCCAACGGGGGACTTCGCTTCAGCGTATACAACCTTTTTAATGTCTCCTATCAGTCTGTCCGTTCACGGCCCATGCCCATGCGGAGCTACGCACTGACTATACAAATGGAATTATGAGAGTTTCAGCGACCCTGGTCCTGGCAACAGCCCTTGGCTGGATGCTGATTGCAGCCTCATGTGAACGTACCCCTGTTGAACCGGGACAGGAGGGATTTGATTTTGGCGGGGGGGTGTTCATCGTGAACGAGGGACAGTTCCTGTCCAACAATGCTTCCATTTCCTATTTTAACCCGGAAACGGATTCCTTGTATAACCAGGTTTTCTACAGGGCAAACGGGGTCCCCCTCGGTGACGTTGCCCATTCCATGCTGATCATGGGACAGGATGCCTGGATTGTGGTGAATAATTCGGGAAAGATCTACCGGGTTGGAAGTCGTGATATGGCATACAAGGGGAAGATCACAGGCCTCACCTCCCCCAGGTACATTTTGATCGAAGACTCCGGCACGGGGAGTCCAAAGGCATATGTTTCGGACCTTTATTCCGGTTATGTGACGGTCGTGGATCCTCTGGAGGGAACAAGGCTTGATTCCATCAGGTTCAGCAGGTCCGGTGAGCGGCTTTCAAGCGAGCAGATGGTCCTGCACAACGGCAGTCTTTACGTTGCCTGCTGGTCATACGGCAGGCAGATCCTGGTCATCGACACCTCTACCGGCCGCATCACGGATTCCATCCCGGTCGGCCTGCAGCCCAACAGCATGGCGGTGGACAGGGACGATTACCTCTGGGTCCTCTCGGACGGCGGATACCCCTTCAGTCCCGTCTCCCAGGAAAAAGCCTCCCTCACCCGGGTGAACATGAAAACCCGTGTCGCCGAGACCATGAAGGTATGGGACGACATCATACTCTCACCTTCTGACCTGTGCACAGGCAAAAACGGCGACTCGCTTTATTTCCTGTCGGAAGGGGTCTACCGGGTTTCCCGTGACATGGAAGGCTTTGACCGGCCCCTGGTCCCCGCCCGGGGAAGGCAGTTCTACAGCCTGGGCATCGATCCTTCCAATGGCACGGTCTATGTCGGTGATGCCGTGGATTACCAGCAGGATGGATGGGTATACCGTTACCGTCCAGACGGAACCTCGATCGATTCTTTCAGGGTGGGGGTGAACCCCGGCTATTTTTGTTTCAGTTACCCGACGCAACGTTGAGGGTCCGGCCGGCGTCATAATAGAATAAATCCAATAATAAAAGTTAATTTTGGGCGTTTCAGGTTAATGTTTTCAGGCAACAGCAATATGAAGTTAAGGGTTCAGGGAGAAGGTACAGTTAAAATTATACGGTCGTCAGAACCTGCGGGATACTTTTTGGGGGATCGGACCGGAACCTGCCTGAAGGGATTGCTTGGATGCCTGATCCTGCTTTTATACCCGACCGCGGGATATTCCCAGATGAGCATGGGAGGGAGTCCCCTGAAATCCTCCGCCCCGGAAGAGGTTGAATGGATAAACCTGGAGACTGTCCGGGTGGATGAGCTGATGCTGGAGGATGAATGGATCTCTATGACCGGACGAAAGAACCAGCGCTTTGCGACCGAGATCCAGGTATCCGTTCAGCCCGGGCAGACGGGGACCTGGAAAGAGTACCCGAACGGGACCCTCGTATGGAGAGCAGGCATCCGGGGAAAAGGAGCAAGGGCCCTGGGATTGGAATTCAGCAGGTATGTGCTTGAACCGGGGGTGAAACTTTTCATATATGACCCCGCCCAGAAACATGTGCTGGGAGCCTATACAGACCGGAACAACAAGCAGAACGGCAGCTTGCCCGTGTCCTTCCTGCCGGGGGATGAGCTCATCCTGCAGATGGAGGTTCCGCCGCAGTGCGATGATTACGGAGAATTGCAGCTGGGCTTTGTCCGCTGGGCCTACCTTCCCGTAATCACCAATAAGTCGGTCAGCGATGGTTATTTCGGCAATTCCGGTCCCTGTAACGTGGACATCAACTGCAGCCTCGGTGATGACTGGCAGGTACAGAAAAATGCCGTTCTTCGCCTGATCACGGCAACGGAGAAATGCACCGGGGTGCTGATCAACAATACCAGGCAGGACAGCACGGCCTATGTTTACACCGCTGCACACTGCGTATTCCAGGACAACAAATACCAGAACCCGATCTTCTACTTCCACTATGAGAGTCCTTACTGCGACGGACCCGACGGGTCCACCGAATTCTCCATCTCGGGAGCCACCCTGATCGCCACGGGGGATACCCTTGAAAATCCCAGGGATGCCGACAGCCTGGATTTTGCCCTGCTTAAACTGAGTGTGGCACCACCTGCATACTATCAACCCTATTTTATCGGCTGGAACCGCAGTTCCACCCCCGCGCAGCATACCACCACCATCCACCACCCGGCCGGGGATGTGAAGAAAATCGCCATCGATACGGATCCCCCGGTGAACAATTACCACAACCTCAATTATTTCCCTGAACTGGTCCGCTTTTCACACTGGAGGATCGTGAAGTGGGACATAGCCACCACGGAGTTCGGTTCTTCCGGTTGTCCCCTCTTTGATCAGAACCAGCTTCTGGTGGGCACACTGACAGGGGGACAGGCAACCTGTACCTACCCGTACAACGATTATTTCACCCGTTTTGACTATGCATGGGATTATTACCCGGAACCCACCAGGCAGATCAAGCACTGGCTCGATCCTGACGATACCGGGGTGATGAGCCTCGGGGGGTTGGCAGGATGGGCCGTCGGGACCGGCAGTATAAAGGAAGCGGAAGAAATCAGCCTGTTTCCCAATCCGGCCGGGGACCTGTTGAACGTGCAGTCCGGAATGGCACGGGGGAGGGAAGCGGGTATCCTGGTATACGACCTGACAGGGAAGCTGGTACTGCAGAAAAAACTTGCCTGGCAGGGAGAGGCCACGCTTGATGTCAGCGGGATACAGCCCGGGCTCTACATCCTCCGGTTCAGGCAGGGGGACAGCACAGTCACCCGGCGCTTCCTGATTTCCCGGTAAATCCCGGCCCGATGATCCGAAGATCCATATTTCCGGTCCTTCTATTTGTCCTGCTGCAATCCTGTCATTCTCCCGGCGGAAAATCGCCGGCGCAGGGAAACAACACCATGGGGGGGGAAGCATCCGGGACGGAGACTTCGGGAAATGAGATTTCGGGAACGGGGATTTCGGGAACGGGTTATGCCGGGGGATTCCGGATCGAATCCCATCCCGGGTTTATCATTCTTCGTGTCCGTGACCCCTGGCAGGGATCATCAGGCGTACAATTTTCCTATGTCCTGGCACGCGATCCCGGGAGTATCCCGGATTCTCTTGCCCGGCTGCCTGCCATACGCATACCCGTATCCCGGGTCATCTGCATGTCCACCACCCACATTGCCATGATCGATGCCCTGAACAGGACGGAAACCATCGTAGGCATTTCCGGGCCGGACTACGTCAGCAACCCGGAGCTCCGCAGGAGGATTGCCGGCGGGGAGGTGAAGGACGTCGGTGCTGATCAGGCCCTGGATTACGAGCGGATCGTATCGCTGTATCCGGACCTGGTCATGGCGTACGGGATCACGGCGGAAATCGGGGGAACGGTTAAAAGACTGGAAGAACTGGGCATACCGGTGGTCCTGAACGGTGATTACCTGGAAGATGAGCCCCTCGGAAAGACCGAATGGATCAGGTTCATAGCCGCATTCTACGGGATGGAGAGGCAGGCGGACTCGATCTTCACCGGTATTGCCGGCCAGTACGGGAAATACCGGGAGCTTGCAGGGAATGTCCCGTCCAGGCCAAAAGTCATGACGGGTCTCCCCTGGAAGGACGTCTGGTACGTGCCGGGAGGCCGGTCCTTTGCGGCCGCCTTCATCCGGGATGCAGGCGGGGAATACATCTGGAACGACCTGGACAACCGGGAGGCGGTCCCGGTGGACCTGGAATCGGTCTATGCCCGTGCGGCCGGGGCGGACTTCTGGATCAACAGCGGCGCTGCCCGGTCCCTCGAGGACATCCGGCGGACCGAGGCCAGGCTTGCCCGTTTCAGGCCTTTCCGGGAGGGATCCGTTTACAATAATTCCGCCCGGTTGAACCCGACAGGCGGCAATGATTTCTGGGAATCCGGGGTAATGGAACCGCAGCTCATCCTGGCAGACCTGATCCGTATCTTTCACCCCGGACTTTTACCCGGCTATGAACTGAGGTATTACGAAAGGCTTCAATGATGCCCCGAATTTTTAATATATTTACCAGTTCCATCAACAATCTTCGACATGGCCAGCATCAAGCAACTTAAAGACGATATCAACGTTCTTACCTACCAACTGATCAACGAATGCTTCACCTTCAAGATCTATCATCCCGAGAAGGGCAACCAGGCAGACAGGGCCATAAGCGAAATTGTAAAACTTCGCAACGAATTGATATACAGGGTAAACCATCCTGAAAACAATGAGGGTCCGGGGAAATTAAGGTCCCATTTCAATAAAATCAGGACCGACCTGGGGAAGCTCGTGCTAATGGTGGAGGGCCTGGGAAAAGATGGATAGAGGGAGGAATTTCTTCCTGTTCGGGGGACTGCTTATCCTTCTTCTCGCCTGTTTTACGGCAGACCTTTTCCTGGGATCCGTGCATATTCCCGCAGGCGACCTGCTGCGCATCCTGTTCGCCGGGCATTCGGAACAGCCGGAATGGATCACAATCGTACATGATTTCCGGATCCCACGGGCCATTACGGCGGTTTTAGGGGGACTCTCACTTTCCCTTGCCGGATTGCAGATGCAGACGCTTTTCCGGAATCCCCTGGCCGGGCCCTACGTCCTCGGTATCAGTTCGGGGGCCAGCCTGGGAGTGGCCCTGCTGGTAATGGGTGCCTACATCCTCTTCCCTCACGGGGAGATGCGTTTCCGGACCTGGGGCATCATAACGGCCGCCTGGCTCGGTTCGGGCATGATCATGCTGCTGCTCCTGCTCGTTTCCTTCCGGATCAAGGACATCATGACCATCCTGATCCTGGGTATCCTCTTCGGCAGCATTACCATCGCCATTGTCAGCATACTGCAGTATTTCACCCATGAAGCCCTGCTGAAAACCTTTATCGTATGGACGCTCGGGAGCCTGGGCAACGTCACGCGCGGCCAGCTGCCCGTGCTGGCTGGAAGCCTGTCGGCAGGGATACTGCTCAGCGCCGGGAGTGTCAAGATCCTTAATGCCATGCTGCTCGGAGAGAATTATGCCCGGTCGATGGGGATCAATGTGCTGACCGGCAGGATCCTGCTTTTTATTTCGACCAGCATACTTGCCGGCACCGTTACGGCCTTTTGCGGGCCCATAGGTTTCATCGGCATCGCCGTGCCCCATGTTGCCAGGCTGATCTGGAAAACAGCGGATCACCGGGTACTCATTCCCGGGGTGATGATCAGCGGGGCCATTGTTCTGCTGCTGAGCGATATGATCTCCCAGCTTCCCGGGTCTGACAGGCTGCTTCCGATCAATTCCGTGACCGCCCTGATCGGGATCCCCGTGGTGGTCTGGATCGTTTTGAGAAACCAGCGTTTTGCCAATCTGAGCTGAATATGGAAGAAACCAGGAAGACAGGGGAACGGCATGGAGCCCTGGCAAATGGCATGCATGAGGATCTGCCCCGGCAGGATCATCAGGAACTTGTGAGTTTAGAGGGACTCATGATCGGTTACCGTCACGGGAGGAAGGAACAATTGCTTTCCGGTCCCCTTTCCTGCAGCGCCGGGGGCGGGGAGCTGATTGCCCTGATGGGCCGGAACGGGTGCGGGAAGAGTACGCTCCTGAGGACCGTCGCGGGACTCCAGGAATCCCTCCGGGGAAGGGTTATCCTGCAAAACCGGCCGCTGCCGGATTACAGCAGGAGGGAACTTTCACGCCTGCTCGGTTTTGTTTCCACCGAAGTGGTACGGGTACAGGGACTCAGGGTCCGGGACCTGGTGGCCATGGGAAGGTACCCGCATACCGGCTGGTTCGGCAACCTGTCTGAAAACGATTACGAACAAATCCGGCATGCCATGGAACTGACCTCGATGGAACCGCTGGCGGACAGGGACCTGGATGAACTGAGCGACGGGGAGAGGCAGCGGGCCATGATCGCCAGGACCCTTGCCCAGGATACCCGGATAATGGTCCTGGACGAACCAACGGCATTCCTTGACGTCACCCACCGGTATGAGATTGTTTCCCTGCTGGGAGACCTGTCAGGGAACCACGGCAAGACCATCGTGTTTTCATCCCACGACCTGCATCTGAGCATCCAGGTAGCGGACAAGATATGGCTGATGATGGGACAGGATATCCTGGAAGGGGCGCCGGAGGACCTTGTCCTGAGCGGGAAGCTGGAGGAAGGGCTGCTGAGCGATGGTGCAGCGGCCGGATTTACCCTTGATCCGGCCACCGGTGACCTGGTTCCTGCAAGGGAACCCGGCCAGCCTGTTTCGGTCAGCGCCGCATCGGAAGAACTCAGGCTGTGGACATCCCGGTCGCTCGAGCGCATGGGGTTCCGGCCGGATGGAAAGATGAACGTCCCATTGCACGTCAGGGTTGAGGGGGAAAAGGGAATGCTGAAATGGATCCTGGAAAAAAGCGGCAGCAGGATGGAGTTTAATAGCATTTATGAATTATCTTTATATCTCCGAACCATCGTATAACCAAACCAAATCATCATGAGCCATTCGGTCAAAAAAGTCATTTCCTATTTCCTGATTACCCTGGTGCTTGTGTTTACCATCCTCGCACTGCTGGGTATCTGGGATATCATTTCCCTCGAAGACATTATCAAGAAGATGTTCGTATCCCTGATGGTGGTCTTTGCCGCCGCAGCGGTAATACTGTTTATTTTCTCAGTACTGATCCGGGATGATGAGCCGAAGAAGTCTCCCTGATTTTGCTCCTGTGTTTCAGGATCAGGAACAGGCCGAGCTTATAGCTGTCGAGAAGTCTCAGTCCCCCGCAACCCCTTCCCGTGAGCCAGGCTGAAAATGGCACCCAGATAAGCGATCCCGTACGAACAATACCTGCGAGACCGGCAGATTCGAGCCTTCTCACGGTCCTGAGCAAAGTGACGGATTCCATAAAATCCCCACCGGCTTCCGGCATTGAGGTGATCCGAACGAGATTCCGGACCGCCTCCCCTGTTTTCTCAACGAATTCCCTGTTGGATTCGAGCTTCCCGTGCAGTACGGGATTGTCAATGTGCAGGATCTCCCGGCCTTTTTTCGCCTGCATGAAGCCGAACAGGGTATCCTCGTGGCCGTAACCTCTTATTCGTTCATCGAACGGGATTTCCCTGAGGAAGCTGGCTGGGATCAGGAAATTATTGGTCATGAATGAACGCTCCGGTTCAAGCATCCGGACCTGAACGGGCCGGCTTTCCCTCAGTTTCCCGTACTTCCAGTGCAGGCGGAAATTCCGGGCAGGCCGTTTCGCTTCGTAAACCCTTCCCCCGCAGATTATGCTGTCGGGGTGTTCCCGCAGAGCCCTGGCATACTCAGACAGAAAGGCATCGGATACGATCACGGAATCGCAGTCCAGGAACAGCATGTGCCCGTACCCTGCGAACCCGGTAAAGCGGTTCCTGATCCCGGCTCGTCCAATGTTCTCAGGCAGTTCATGGTACAGGATCCCCTTGTCCCTGAGTGTCCGGTTCAGTTGCCGGCAGGATTCGGCGGATCCGTCATCGATCAGTATGATCTCGGCCGGGATTTTTCCGGCCTGGTTTTTCAGGGAAAGGGCAAGTTCCCTGGCATCCGAATTAAATACGGGGATACAGACCGAAATCATTGATCTTGGGTGGGATTTATTAAACAAAGGTAATTATCTTTGCACAAAATTTTTAAGGGGACCCATTTCAATGGATATTTACAAGTTAATAACGGATGCGGTGGGGGAATATTTGTCACGTGAATACGGAGCAGTCCCCGGAAAACTCAACCTCCAGATCCAGAAAACCCGGAAGGAATTCGAGGGGGACCTGACACTGGTGGTCTTTCCACTGGCCGGGATCATGAAAAAATCACCCGAACAGGCCGGTGAGAAGCTGGGTGCCCACCTGGCCGGGAACTGTCCCGAAATTGAATCCTTCAACGTGATCAAGGGATTCCTCAACCTGTTGGTCAGTCCCCTGTTCTGGCTCCGCGAACTAGAAGAGATCAGCCGGGACGGCCAATTCGGGATGACTGTCCCTCGGCAGGATTCACCCCTTTACATGGTGGAGTATTCTTCACCCAACACCAATAAGCCGCTGCACCTGGGACACATCCGGAACAACCTGATCGGGCACAGCATATCGAAGATCCTGGAGGCCAACGGTTACCGCGTAAGGCAGGTGAACCTCGTGAACGACCGCGGGATCCATATCTGCAAATCCATGCTCGCCTGGAAAAAATGGGGCAATGGGGCGACACCGGAAAGCACCGGGAAGAAAGGCGACCACCTGGTCGGGGAATATTACGTCATGTTCGACAGGGCATATAAGTCCCAGGTGGCCGAACTGACCGCCGCCGGGACCCCGGCGGAAAAAGCCGAAAAAGAAGCCCCCCTGCTGCAGGAGGCCCAGGAGATGCTGCGGCGCTGGGAAGCCAGGGACCCCGAAGTGTGGGCGCTCTGGAACCGGATGAACGGCTGGGTGTACGACGGCTTTGACACAACCTATAAGAGGCTCGGGGTCTCCTTCGACACGGTCTATTACGAATCGGAAACCTACAAACTGGGGAAGGCCATCGTTTTAGAGGGACTTGAGAAAGGGATCCTGTACCGGAATGAGGACGGTTCCATATGGGCCGACCTGAGCGGAGAGGGACTCGACCAGAAACTCCTGCTACGCTCCGACGGAACATCCGTGTACATGACGCAGGACCTGGGAACGGCCTGCCAGCGCTACGAGGAATCGCACTTTGACCACCATATTTACGTGGTGGGAAACGAGCAGGATTATCATTTCCTGGTCCTGGCCCATATCCTGAAAAAGCTGGGGTACGACTGGGCTGACCGTCTGTACCATCTCTCCTACGGGATGGTGGAGCTGCCGGACGGGAAAATGAAATCACGCGAAGGAACGGTCGTCGATGCCGATGATCTTATGGATGAGATGTTCGAAACGGCCCGGAAAATGTCCACCGACCTTGGCAAGCTGGAAGGATTTGAACAGGAGGAAAAGGACCGGATATTCAACATCATCGGACTCGGCGCACTGAAATATTTCATCCTGAAGGTTGACCCGAAGAAAAACATGGTGTTCGACCCGGTCGAATCCGTGGATTTCAACGGGAATACCGGCCCGTTCATTCAGTACACGCACGCCCGGATCCGGTCGGTCATGCGCAAGGCGGAGGAAGAAGGGCTCCGTGCGGGTATCGGTAAAGGGGTAGAAATGAATGACAAGGAAAAAATCCTGATGCGCTTGCTTTACTTCTTCCCGGAAACGGTGCAGCTTGCGGGACAGGAGAGGAATCCGGCCCTGGTTGCAAACTATTGCTACGAACTGGCCCGGGAATTCAACCAGTTCTACCACGATTATTCCATCCTCAGCGCTGAAACCTTGACCCTGAAGGAATTCAGGCTGCTGCTTTCCGGGGTGGTGGCCAGGACCATCGCCTGCGGAATGGGACTGCTTGGCATCGTGGTGCCGGAGAGAATGTAAACAGACAAAAGAACTATGTTTGAAAATCTGACAGACAGGCTCGAGCAATCCTTCAGACTGCTGAAGGGACAGGGAAGGATCACCGAGATCAATGTGGCCGAGACCCTGAAGGAAGTCCGCAGGGCGCTGCTCGATGCCGACGTGCATTACAGGATAGCCAAGAGTTTCACGGATACGGTAAAGGAGAAGGCCATGGGCGAAAAGATCCTGGCCTCCGTCAAGCCCGGCGAAATGATGGTCAAGATCGTCCACGACGAACTTGCCGAGCTGATGGGTGGCCGGATGGAGGACATCAGCCTGAAGGGAAATCCCACGGTGATCCTGATAGCGGGACTCCAGGGTTCGGGTAAAACGACCTTTTCAGCAAAGCTTGCCGCTCACCTGAAGGGAAAAAAAGGGAAAAATCCCCTTTTGATTGCCGGTGACGTCTACCGTCCTGCAGCCATCGACCAGTTGAAAGTCCTGGGGGAACAGATAACCGTGCCCGTCTACACCGAAGATGGGAACCGCAATCCTGTAAAGATCGCACAATCGGGGGTGAAAAATGCCCGGACCATGGGCTACGA
>Ga0307445_10000102_pt1 | contig 37533 bp, 29 predicted proteins | sample SalMarSW160330MG_FD_202147 | JGI IMG/M metagenome (GOLD analysis project Ga0307445, IMG submission 202147) | Salt marsh sediment microbial communities from the Plum Island Ecosystem LTER, Massachusetts, United States - SW1603-30 | ecosystem: Environmental > Aquatic > Marine > Intertidal zone >... | reverse complement strand
GGTGCCAAGTATTATCTCCTTTTAACCAAGCCGTGTTTTCTTTTGGAGTTGGGACCCCATTTATATAAAAGTCATTTAAATTCTCATCAGAGAATTCATAACCAATTAATTTTTCACTATTAATGATATTGTATTCTAAAGCCATAGGAAACTCGAAAGAGAATAACTCATTATTACGATTATACCAAGGCGAGTGATACGTGAATTTACCATCAGAAACGTGAAATCTAAACGATTTATTGTCATAATTTCCTAAAAATAAAGATTTAAGAAATAATATTCCTTCTCCTTCATTATGCTGAGAGCTCACATTCCAATCCCCATGTATATTAATCATTGAATGATTCTCATTGCCAACTTCTAAATAAAGATACTCAGGATAATTATTATCTAAATCGTAATACCTACACATAATTAGAAATTGTTCATATTTTGAACCCTTGTTATTTGAAATGTCTCTACTTATATTAAAGTCGATGAAAGGTGTATAATAATTTGTTAAGTTAACCAATGAAAAGTAATCTAAAATTAAACCTTTATAATTAATAGGATCATATTGGTCATCAAGATTAGTAATAAATTGGAATTGTACAAAATTTCCTAAATATCTTGATAAATTTATACTTTCAATGAACCAGTCGCTTTCTTCATTACTGTATGTTTTTATAGTCGTCCATCCCGTCCAATTAAGGTTAACCTGTAAATAAACATAATCTCCCGCATTTATACTCGTTCTCATTCCAAAATTCGCAAACGGTTGCGTATGATTTTCGTTTAGTCTTGTTAAATTAAATAAAGGACTGATTAATGTTCCATTCGGATATGGATTTGATAAAATATACGGTTGGTAAGTATAATTGGATGGAAAATGATGGTCTCTCCCAAAATACATACTTTCCCATTGAGTATCATATAACAATGAACGGTTATCTATTTGATTTGATTGAATTAAAAAATCCCATCCCGTTCCAATAATTGTCCAATTATTCCAACCATTATTGAAATAATGAGAATATGGTAATTGCTTGCTATCATCGGGAAATTCCACTGTAATATTTAGAAACCCAATCTCCGGAAATCGTACGGTGTGCAAACCATCACTCGCTAAAAAAAAATAGTGAAATACTCCAGATGACGGAAACTTAAGGTACTCCGTTTCAAAAAGCGCTCCATCTGTAAAATTGCTATCAAATTCATACAATTGAGACATTGAATAATTTAATGATGTTTCCATTATTGATACGTACACTTCTTGTGGAGGAACATTTGAAACATCCATATCAAAATAATCAATATAAAAACGATAGCTATCTATTGAATAATTCTTATATGGATTATATCCTAAATATTCTTGACGGGAAAGAATTGTTGCATTCTTTTGACCCCCCACGAAATTTATTAAAGGAACGCGCAATTCTGGAACGTGATTGTTATCAATCGTTGATATATTTAAAGTAAAAGTACTTTCACCACTGATTGCTTTTACAACTATTATGCATTCAGTTTGATTTGATTTTGGTGTAAAATAGAACGAGTCAAAATCACCATACCATTTTCTTGTTGATTCTAATAAGATCGGTTCTCCATTTACTTTTGACGAATTAACAAAGAGAAACATATCCAAATTTGAATTCTCATCTACATTTTTTAGCTTAAATTCATATTGTTTATCTTCATTGAGTAATATTCTACGAGCAAAAACATGATTACCTAAAGGATTTATTTTGGAACTGACTACTGAATTTTGAATTGAAGAATTAACTGAAAGGTATTTTATTAAAGCCTCAGTAGCTGCTTGAATATTAACGCGCCCATAACCTTCATGAATATCTTTAATAGTTGAGGGAATTCCTATATAAGAACTTGGTGAATATTGGCTTTCATCAATGACTGTTGAAGGGTTATCTTCTCTATTAAGATTTGTTTCTGAAGCAGTCATTAACAGTATTGCTTTTAATGATTTTGCTAATTGTGAGGTATTGCAAGCGCTCCAAGAACTCCAATCATTCCATCTCGCATCAATTAAAATATTTATTGCAGCAGAGATTATTGCTGCTGAAATAGAAGTTCCTTGAGAACCAGTAACATGATCAGAATTTGCTTTAGCACTTATGATATTCCGATGTCCTGGTAATTGACTCCCTCCTGGAGCGAGAATGTCTGGTTTAATAATATTTTCACCAATTAATTCTCCCATACTACTATAAGCAGCTACTTGATCCTTGTCATTTATTGCTCCTACAACAATAGCATTCTCACTAAGTGCTAATTTGTTAAGAGGACTTGATCCCTCGACGCCAGAATTTCCAGCTGCTATTACAACCACAATACCATTATCTGCTACATCATTAATTGCTTTAGTAACTGCCATTATATCTTGACCTAAAGTCCCAATACTCAGGCAAGCAGACACTATTTTATTTGCATCTTTATTTTGTAAAACATTCCCTAATGCTGAGATCAGATCAGAAGTATACCCATAACCAGAATTGTTCAATATTTTATAAGAATGAATATTAGACGCGTTTGCTATCCCAGTGAAATGATTGAAATTGGGAATATAATTTTCTGGCAAAAAAGACGCATTTACATTATAATAAAATTTGGGATTTTTATTTAATTGCTTGTGATATTTCATGTACAAATCATAGATCCCCGTTCCGTACGTCGAAATTCGTTGAGAAAACTGATACATCGTGTTTTGCATTAGATTATGGGTCGAATTCACTAAAGTTGAATCGAAATATAATTCAAACCACACGTTATCTATTCCAAGTTCCTCCAGTTGCCAACTTGCCGATATGTTTATATTAGAACTTACAGGTGTGGCATTAAATGATCCGATCTTAAAAGAATAATTTTTAGAGGGAATATATTCTTCGAATAGATCTAAATGAGAATAATTCGCTTCATATAATATTAAAGACGGATTTACACTATCATAATGATCAATTCCAGTGCCTGCTATAATTGAGGATATAAACGTACCATGACCGTTATTATCAGAAATAGGCGCTAAATCCACAAAATTATCATAACCCGAAATTTTACCTTGCAAAAATTGTTGATTAGAATCAATTCCAGTATCTAAAACTGCTATTGAAGAACCCGTGTCTCCATTAAATCCATTTATGCTCCAAGTTGAATTAACAGCCCCTGATTGATATGAAGCATAATTTAATTGAGTTTCAATAATTTCATCTAATTCTATGTTGATGTCGTTAAACTCGGAAGCAAATGAAGAAATATTCTCAGCAGGCAACTTTCCGGCAAATCCTGAAATACTTTTAAACACATTGTTCCATTCTTCATTCTCCTTTAATTGACCTCCATAAAACTCGAATCTGGTTTTAATACTTGGATTAAAAGTTGATTGATTGAAAAATATTATGAGATCTGGCATGTTTGAGGTTGATAAATGAAGATTTCTCTTTTTTAATTCTGAAGTAGATTGAACAGAGATGTGCTGCGGGAATAGTAATTGAATTCCAAAAATTGAAAATATGAAAATTACTATGAAGAAAATCGTTTTATTTTTCACATTCACTTTTCTTTTACTCCTCCCGATAATTGTGATTTAGTACCTCTTAACTCTTTTTTCTCATCTTCAGAAAGATTTAGGAAAAAATCATTTAATGTTTTTTCTACCTTTAAAATCGTATCTAATCCTTTCATTCTGAATAGCAATTCTTCATTCCTCGCAATTTCATACTTTTTCAGGTTATATCTTCTTGATTGATATAGATAGATTGCTAAAATCAACAGAGCTAACGCTGTAGGTATACCGATAAATAATATCTGAGTATGAATTGGAAAGATTATCTTAACTTCAACCGCGTTTGAAGTTACTTTTACTTGATGAATGTAATATAAATGAATGGTGGAAGGATTTAATTTTATAAGACTTTGACTCATGGCTTTGATTGCATATGAATACGTTTTGTTCTCGCCTGGATTGATTAAATCAATTTCATTTATCAACTTACCTTCAACTAAAGCAAAGTTAATTCTTGTAAAACTTGTAATGTCACTTAAACTTAAACCTTTAACGCAAATATTTCCCGTATTTCTAACTATTAAAGTAACCACGAGAATATCCCCAATTTCGACTTGATTTTTATTAATGTTTTTAGTAATGGTCAAATTGATACTTCCTAATATTACCGGTTCAGAATGAGAAATCTGTATTAAACGACTGTTATCACTATCAAAGTAATTAATGGGAGGATAGTAATAACCATTCCACTCCAATTTTTTCAATGTGATATTATAAGAATAAATTTCATCATATTGGATGTTTGTAATGGTATGTCTTTCATTTTGAATAATTCTTAAAGCACCATAATTATCTTTAAGATTTAATGATAGCTTAGAGATATTCAATCTATTGGGACTAGTATTTTTTATCTCTACCGAAATATTAAAAATCTCACCGATCATTGGATTATTAATGAGGGGATTAAAGAGAATTTGAATCGTATTAAGGAAGGGTTGAGTCTTCCCGTAATCAACTCTTGCGGTATAAAACACCTCATTCGTACGAGTTATAATTGTGCGTGTATCTAAATTCTCAATTTTTTCTGTATTGTTATACTCGAGTCGTAAAGAATTTATAGTAGCAGAATTTGGAGTGTAAAATTCCATTTGAATTGTTTGCTGTTCTAGGGGTGCTAATTCGTCTAAATAGAAGTATAAGTGATTATCATATATAGAAAAATTAATATTATCATTTATTATTCCTGGAAGAAGCATAGAAATATTAAGATCGTGGGCAATTTGGGAACCAACATTTTTAAAATGTAAAGTATAAGTATTAATTTCACCAATTTCAGTATTATATTTTGAAATTTCAGCAAATGCTATGATCGACGCCATATCATAAGTACTTAATGAAATAGAATTAGAATATCTTACATATTGGACTTCTCCACTAGTAGTACTGAATATTACTCGTGATCTTGAAGCCTCATAATGATTTATGTCACGATAGGATAATTCGACTTCTAAATAATTTAAGCTAATATTGAAAGCGCTTGATTCTGATCCAATCAATCGTAAAACCATTGTGTGATTTATTCGAGATGGAGAATCAAAAAGCCATTCTAAAGATCCTTTATTTTTAATAAATGAATAACGAGTTGTACCATTTTGTTGAGATTCAAAGTAAGATGAAATATCTTCAAATTGGCCACTTGAGAAATTAAATATTTCTAATCTTAACGAATTTTGTTGATCTGTTAAATTGATAAGAATTGATACGCGATCCAAAGATTTATTTTGATAATTGATGCGTGTCGTATTTTGAAATAGAAATTGTACTTCAATTTGGTGTTGGTCCACATATTTTTCTTCTGAAGATATATTCCAACTTTCATCATCAAGTCTCAATGCCATACTAGGATCAGTATCATCTAATGATGATCCTGAAATCATATCAGGAAGTGGTGGATATGATTCATCAATTATGAAACTATAATTATAAAATGGTGTGAATGTATCAAATGCTTCGATTGAGAAGTTAGAATACACGTAAGAAATCCTTTCTCCTGGCTCTAAAATCCAATTATCATCGTTCCAAATACTATATTTATTGGTAAAGATATTTTTTAAATCATTTGAAGTGATCCCTAGAATTAATAAACCAGCAATTAATTGAGGATAACCAATACTTATGATATCAATGACATTATCCATTTTCTCATTATAAGGGAAATAATTTGATAGATTGCTCAAATCTGGAAAATATGTATCCACTAATCCTGAACCCAAACTATCCAGATAGAAAATTCTTGGATTTTCATCAAAATTGAAAAAATCTTCTAAGGAATCATATTGACCTGAATATTCTACTTTTACAACATCCCATATTGCATCCATGAGTTCACCACCTAATGGACCACCAATTAAAGTGAACATTTCTTCAAGTCCTAAAGGAAATGAGGTTGGTACACCCCAAGCAGATTCATTACCTACATTCTTTACAGTTATATTAAAATCATAATTATTATATGCACCATATGAAGCGTTTCCGTTAACTAAATCTTTGGTTATCATTAAATTTGGTTCTGAATTAGAAATCTTGTAATTTACAATAAAATCAGAAACAGGATTAAATAATCCTGTCATGATACCAGAAATACCTTGGAATCCAAGTTGAGGTAGAAAATTAATAATATCTAAGGAATCGTTTAGATTAATTGGCAATACGTAACTTCTTTTTATACCACCAAAATCAACCCATACTAAATCAAAGGAATAATTTTTGAGTGATTGAATGTCAATATCAACATTTGAATAATATAGTAATAATCCAAGTTGTTCTAGTAAAAATTCATACAATTCAAAATAATTTGGAGTAGTATCAATTATATCAGAACATAATATTGATACATCAATATTACTTAAAAAAGCTCCTGCTAAAGCGATAAATATTTTGGCACTAGGTTTTAATTCATCTCCATTATAATCCATGGCATCCCACAAATTGAAAGAAAATTCATCATCTCCAATTTTTTGTATCGCATTTTCAATTCCTTCGTATTGGATCATAAGATTTGTATAATGAGAATTATTTGATAGAGATAGGCTACCAAAAAGATCAGAAAGCATCTCAAGACCAGTCTGATTTGTACCTAAAGTATCATTTAAACCTGAATATGTTTCAAATATATTCTCTAATTCAAGATTTTCTAAAAAACTTAGATCTAATGAATCCAAGTTAAAATTGACTTGGCTAGTTAAATCAAAAATATCTTTACTAAGAATATCAAGAGAATTTATCAAGAAATAAGTTGATGAAAGGTGATAATTTTCATTATATTCTTTTGAGGTTATCCGATCAATATCTAGAGCCTTCCAATATCCATCTTTTGGGAGATTTAATGTGATTTGATCGATATATACATTCCAGTCAGGAACATGTCCAATAAATGGATAATAATTTGGTTTAGATACATTCAAAAGAATGAGATCGATTTGGAATTTTCTCCTAATGATCTCAAGAGCTCTCTCAGCTCTAATATCAGCATCAGTTGCGCTTATATCTTCATCATAATACAAAAACCCTGAAAATCCATTAAAACTCATTTCATATTGCATGCTAAATCCATCTTCTGTAAGTAATCTTGGAAATATAGCCGGAGTAATGCCATTTGAAACACTAATGAGCACATTACACTTATAGAACGCAGGATCTCGTGTATCAAACTGAGATAAAATGCTCGTATCATTAGTAAAAAGTGATTGCCTGATAATTGATTTATTTCCTGCCACATAAGCATCTATATTTTCAGAATACAGATCTGTTCCTGCGATATCTGATAATTTCAGCGTTTCAGTTCCATCTGTTTCTTTACTATTAGATTCATTTATAATAGAGTTATCAAAATTAAAGTTAGGAGGGATACTAAAACAGATACAAATGATAAAAAATAATCCTAATTTCCATGTTTTCATTTGTAATTCTTTCCTCTCACATTGTTTCTCTATAGATTTCTATTATTTTTTTCTTGCGAATTTTTCTTAATAAAAATACCATGCTTATCAAAATGAATATTGTTGAAATAAAAAAGACAGATAAAGCATCTGAAAGTGGAAAATTTGTTGGTGTAGGTATGTTTCCCATTTCATTTAGAGATGAAGCTAATAATAATCCTGTTGCATATCCAATAAGCACGCCTACTGAACCACTACTAAACATGATGATAAGTGCTTCAATAGTAAATAAACGATTTATTTGTCTCCCTTTTAAACCTAACGTTCTAATAATACCAATATCTTTTTTTCTCTCAATAATTGAAGAATAAGACGATGAGATTAAACCAAACAAGCAGATAATGATAGTAGCATCGAGTGTTATGGTAAAAAAAATATCTAATATTGAAAAATATGATTGTTCTTGACGGATGGAACTATCGAGGTTATCGAGATTAAAATCGAATATACCTCTATAAGCATCCCAAATTGTCGCACCAATTGCTTGTTGGTAATCTAAACCCGTCTCAGTTAATTTTATAAAGACTTTATCTAAGTATGGAATGGGAGGAATATCCATTAAAGTCATGTACGTTTGGTCGTTAATCATTACTCCTCCTCTAAAAGCAGCCCCGCTTGATCTGCTAAATACAGAAGAAAAACCAGGCATTGCTGTTGCTATTCCAACAATCCTAAAAGGATAAATTTCTGATTCATCGCCTCTATGTACTATAATTCTGATTAAATTTCCCATGTAGAGATTTAAATTGATAGATATGGCTTCTGAGATTATACACGTGTAATCACCCTCAAGATTAAATAGATTATCAAATGAATCTATCAAGTTACCCCCAGTAAAATCAATATAATTCGTGTCAATAGTCGAAGGATATTCTTCATCGACTCCGATCAATGATATTTCTATCGTGGATAATCCAGCATAATCTCCAATTTCTGCATAAAATTCGTTTTCTTCATCAGAATATAATTGTGTCAAATGAAATGGACTGGCAATGATAGTTGATACTTTCTCTACTCCCTCAATTTGTAATATATCAGTTTTGAATTCACTTGTTAGAATTCTACTCGGATCAACAGAAAAACCATCAGTAAGCATCTTAAAAGATTCCCCAGAGAGCCCAAAACCTCCTCCAGTGTCTATTTCCTCAAGATCTTCCCATCCAATTGTTTCAATAACTAAATCAGATCCTAAATCCAAGGTCGTTTCGATTTTCCCTTGATCTGATAAGAATTTAAATGCTCCAGAGACGAAAATAACAAACGAGAATGTAAAAGCAAACATCAAAATGGTGCTTGAATTCCTTCGAGCATAACGAAATACGAAAATTTTATAAATTGGAGCTAACTTTCTGGAGATTAATCTAAATGCTTGTATAAAAAAACGTAAGATGACTGGCATCAACCCTAATCCAGCAAGAGTAGTTCCGATTAAAAATAGAATAAGTAACGCAATGAGAATACCCGCCATTAATGCGAGATCTCCGGTGATCATGACACGAGGTAATATTAATATAATAAATAAACCATTTGCTGCCAATATCAATCCAACGAGAATAATTTTATAATTAACTGACGCTCTTTTTTGAAGATGATAGAGGGTATCTTCATGTCTATAAGGATGAATAGATTCAATTAATTGAAGTTTCATTACTTTTATTGCTGGAGAAATACTCACGATCAATCCCACACCTATTCCTATTATATATGAAAGGATAACTGATCCCAACGTAATTGAGTAAGTCATGTTACCGGCTAATCCTGGTATGGATCCTGCAACGACCACTTCAGCAAAGGGTAATATCACAAATTGAGTCAGCAATTGTGCTCCTATAATCCCAAATATTGTCCCAAAATTACATAAAAGGAATCCTTGAACTATCACTATCATTAAATTATGGTTTTTTGTCGCACCAAGGGTTCGGAAAATTCCAAATTCTCGTATTCTTTCCTCTACTGATGTTTTTAAAATACCATTAATAAGCACTCCAGATATAAGCATCGCAATCATAGATACAAATACGAAAATAATAGTTATTCCAACGCTTAACCATTCTGAGAATCCTAGCACTCTCAGTTTAGGCAAATCCAAGAAATATTCATTGATGCCAATTTTCATTTGAATTTCACCCGCGAGATCTTTTACCCTATTTTCAGTTCCCTTTAGATCTCTTACATCGTAATATTCTCCCGCATTTGTAAATGTTAGAATTAATTCATTACATTTTCCACCAAATGTGCCATTACCAAATAAATCATATAGCGTGTCAATATCCACAACTATCAATGGTCGATCTGCATAATTAATAGGCCATTTCTGCTGAAAGTCAAATATTTTTGCTATTGTGAAATTATGTGTCTTGTAATAAGTTACATCTCCATTCTGCATTCTCATGGCTATTTCAATGGTGTCATTTTCAACATATTTAATATCTTCGCTAAACTTGTATAAGATAGCACATTCATTGATAGATAATTCTTTTATTTCCAAAAGGGCATTACTTTTTGGTTGAGTAAAGGCACCAAAACCTAGTGAATTTTCTAAATTAATATCAATTCCAGAAATTAACGCATTTGCCCTTTCATTTGTCAATTCTTGCGTTTCAAATCCTTGGGAAACGTTAATTTCCCCATATATTTCCATTCTAGGAATAAATGCATCGATTTGAGGAAAATTTCCTTCAATTTTATTGACTAACGGATTGAATTCAAAATAATTTGAACGATTACTTGGTTCTCCATTATAATGTCGAACTGAAATTGATATGTCTTGATTACCCGCATCAATTGATAAATATTGGGCAAATGTTACGGAGATTGAATCCGATAAAAATAGGACTATAGCTAAGAGGGCAATTGAGAAAAAAACCCCAAATATCCCTATTGATGTTCGGATTTTTTGACGTCCAAGATCCTTAAATGCATATTTGAAAATTATTTTAAAATTCAGCATAGATATTTATCCAATTAATAAAGATTTAATACGTTTCCATCAACATTTCCATTCAAATTATTCTCTTTAACCAATTCTTGTAAAATATCGTTAAAATGTTCGGGTAAATTTAACAGAATAGCACTTGGAATGCTATTTTTAATATCTCCTACATCTATTGACGTTTTTCCTTGATGTGAAAAGAGATATTTAAATATCATGTTTTTACATTTTTCTTTGTTCATTTCTGCTTCTAATTTCCTATTGAGTTCCATCTGCTGAGTTTCTTTTAGTCCTCCAATTTTACCTTCCTTGGTTAATTTTCCATCTCTCATGTGAAATACGCGGTTTGCAAATTCTGAGACTGCTGCGTCATGACTCACTGCTATAAATGTTGCACCCTTACGATTCAAATCTCTTAATAAATTTAATATCATGACTCCTGTCTTACTATCAAGATCTCCTGTCGGCTCATCCAATACACAAAGTGCAGGATCATTTGCAAATGCTCGGGCTATTGCCACTCTCTGTTGTTCTCCCCCACTCAATTCTGAAGGTGTATGATGTGCGCGATCTTCTAACTCTACGAGTCTCAATAAATCTAACCCTCGTTTTCTCTTTCCTCTTCTACTTAATTTACCGGAAAAATGTAAAGGAACTAATACATTCTCCAAAGCAGTCATTTGCGGTAAAAGATTATAGAATTGAAAGACAAAACCAATATTCTCTCTTCTGATATCTGCTAAATCATTATCTTTTAGGGTAGCGATGTTCCTTCCTTCAAGAAAAATCTTACCTCGTGTAGGTGTATCAAGACCCCCAATTAAATTTAAAAGTGTTGTTTTACCACTCCCACTAGGACCCATGATATCAACAAAATCACCTTTATCAATTGTTAAATCAACGCCACGTAGCGCAGCTACAGCTGTTGTTCCCAGTAAGTATGTTTTATGGAGATTTTCAACCACAATTAGATGTTCATAATCTTTATCAACGTCTTTTTGATTTTTATCTTCTAATTTTACTCGATTTCTTTCCTCTCGTGATGTTGATAATATCTCAAATTTATGTTCCTTAATTTCTTGTCTTTTTTTCTTCTCTTGCCAATTATAAAAATTTTTACTAACTTTCCCCTTCCATATAGCAAGATTCCCCGTTTCTTCTTCATATAATTCCATTTCGGGTGTTTTAATAATATGGGCATCTGGCATTACATTTACCATGAAATTATTTAAAATTTTTTTAAAAAATTATAATGTTTTTAGGCATTTAATTTAATACCTTTGTGTTAGCATTAGCAAAAGTTAGGAAAATTTTAAATCTTGAGATTCTATTTTTTTAGAACTTGCTTTTTCTTCATTAAAATCGAATTCATGTTCTTGAATATACTTTAAAGCTTTTAAACAGAAGTCTTTTTCAGCGTCTTTTCGTTTTTTATGGAAGTCTGAAGTAATTGAATGAGGAATAGAGTAAATTTCTTTTCCCATTATGTTCAAAATTCTAATTCCCTTGGCTTTCCATCTAATTTTATCTCCTTGTTCAAATTTTTCATATGAAAACTCAATATTGGGAGTAATTCTGAATTTTTCTTGGATATATTCGAGAAAATTATTTTTTGCGAATTGAAAGCTTGTATCAATTATTTCATCCCAATTCTTCATAAATCTCGTAATAATTTTTTCATCCACCATATCCAAATTAAGATTAGAGTCTAAAAACAAAGCCCCACATATACTTTCAAAAACATCAGCCATAATGGACGTCCCAATAACCTCTTGATTGTTAGCTTTAAAAATGAACTCATTTAATCCCATATTAGAAGCGATTTTTATCCAATTTTGATTGCTTTCTACACATAATTTATTTCGTGTTAAAGTGGCTGGGTCATTTGTTCCTTGATGATATATCTTTAACGTAAATATTAATTTGAGAACGGCATCACCAATCGTTTCAAGAATCTCATAATGATTTGTGTTTGTTTTCTTACCAAGTTTTGGTGTTGTTAATGCTTGTTTAAGAAGGTTTAGATCATTGAATTGATAGTGAATATATTCTTGAAATTTGTTCAATTTTTCTGCAATTTCCTTTTCCATAATATTAACAAAATAATTAATTAAGAAAAATTTATAAACCTAAACTAGACTTATTTAGTATATGGATGCAGAGCAAGCAAAGAAAGCATTATCACTTATTGAAGGAATTGAAAACAAACAATTAGAGATTGAAACATTTTTATCAAATTTAACTATCTCTTCACGAGAAGAAATAATTAAAGATATCATCATAGAAGTAATTAGAAATAATTTATTCTTCAGACAATTAGGCATAACCCAAGAAATCCTTAAAGAAAATAAATCGTTGGAATCCAACTCAAAAGAGATGATTGTAGATCATTTAATTTCCAATATCCAAAACGATCCTTCAAAAAAAATCATACATTTAAGACATTTCTTGGACAGATTTTATGAAATATCTGAACAAGATAAAAATGTCATTCTCCAATCGATAAAAAATGAAAAAAATGAAAATCTCAAAGAAGAACTGCTTTCCTTGGTAAATATTTTCAAATTGAAATTATAAAAAAATTATTTTAAGCATTATCAGGTTCTAAGAGAGCGAATAAATCGAGTATTTTATTCATACCTTTTATCTTTAATTTTCGGGTTATTATTTTTACCAATGAGGCTCCAGTACCTAATTGTCCTGATGCTATTTTTAGAAATAATTCTGTCGTGGTCTCAAGTTTCGCTTCCCACCCTAAAACATCTTGCTTTAAATCATTTTTTTCTTTATTCACAATTCCTTCTACATCTACAGTTCCATTATCAATAATTACTAATGCAGCATATTTACCATCCACCGCATTCAATAAAATTTTACTTTTAATATCTTTATATTTTTCCTTGAATTTTTCATTATCATTCAAAGGCATCACTGTCTTGTATATCATGCTAGCGAAGCCTCTTGGTTTTTTCTTGGTTTCTTCTGTCATTTTAATCGGACTTTATTTATTTGATTTCTTTTAAAAAGTTCTTTATATATTACAGATCACATACTAAAGAATAAAAACTTTTAAATTATTTTTGACAAAATAATCCAAACACAAATTATGACATGGATTTATAGAAGATTGAAATCATTCAGAAGAAGATTTGAACTAATAAATATGAATACATTAGTCAATTGGAAACTAGTAAGAATCGGCTTCTGAGCCCCCAAAGAATTCCTCATATGCTTTTCTGTCTTGGGCCGAAATACGACTGTCTTTAATACCATCTCTTAGAATGACAGGAGCTGCTTCTTTTTCATCGTGCTTGATTTTTTTGACTATTTTGTACTCTTCTTTCTCCTTATCTAACTCGAACTCTTCATTACACGCTTTACATATAAGCTTCTTGTTCTTTGGTATCAGAATGTTATCGCAGTGTGGACAAAACTTCATGAATAAACTCCATTTCTTTTATTCTTGCTTTTAAAGTTTATGTTTCAAGTCTTTATATATTATCAGAAATATTAAAAATGTAAAACACTTATATTCTTTTCTATTCTAATGTCTATGTGATGCAGAATCAAGTATAAAAATCTTCTTCTAAAAATACTAATAATTTGTGCGAAAAAGAATTAAGATTATTAAGGTAAAATACTAAAATTAGATAAAAAATTATGGGTATTATAATAGCCGCATAATTCAAGAAAAATTAAATTTTAACCCGATATATTATGAATGAGAAAAAGGATCAAATTGTAGTAATGGGTCATCGTGGAGCAAGCAAAGTAGCACCTGAGAATACTCTCCAATCTTTTAGGAAGGCAATTGAATTAAAAGCAGATTTTATTGAATTTGATGTTTTACAATCACGTGATGGAGAATTAGTGGTAACTCACGATGAAAACCTATCCCGCTTAACAGGGAAAAATAGATTGGTTAAAGAGATGACTTTAAAAGAATTGAAACAGTTGGATTTTGGAAACGGGGAAAAAATACCTACACTAAGTGAACTTATTGAAGTCACTAAGGATCATATAAAATTGAACTGTGAAATTAAAGTTAAAGGGATTGCAAAGAAAATTATAGATTTATTTCGAGTTAAAAATATCGTTGATACTAGTATCGTTAGCTCTTTTTTACATGATGAATTATTGGAATTTCAGTTAGAAGAACCTAATTTGAAATTAGCTTCATTAGAACCAACGCTAGGAGTAACTAAGTTCGATTGGAATATAAAAAAGAAGATGATTGATTATTGTATCGACAATAATTTATTTGCCATTAATCCAATAGTAATGCTTGTTGACCAACAATTTGTTGACTATGCTCACGAAAATGAAATAAAAATTTTTCCTTGGACAGTAGATACAAAAATTTCAATAAAGAAATTAATAAATTTTGGTGTGGATGGAATAATCACGAACGATATAGAAACAGTAAGAAATCTTTTGGAAAAATATAAAAAATTGTGACTAAAATGAAAGAGAAAATATTAGTTATAGGACATAAAGGAGCTAGTAACATCGCTCCCGGAAACACTCTTTTGGCTTTTCGAAAAGCAATAGAACTTAAAGCAGATTATATCGAATTTGATATCCATAAATCCCTTGATGGAGAAATAGTCATTATACATGATAATGACACGTATAGTGTTACTGGAAAGCAAGGATTAATTAAGGAACTAACTTTAAAAGAAATACAAGGATTAGATGCGGGAAGTGGTGAAAAAATTCCAACTCTTATCGATCTAATTAAAATAGCAAAAGACAAGATAAATCTCCAACCAGAAATTAAAGCTCCTGGATTAATTGATGATCTTGTCCATATTTTGATGAAAAATAAGTTGGAAAAAAAAACTATTATAAGCAGTTTTGATATTTCTCAATTAATAAAAATAAAAGAATGTGAACCTCGATTAAAAATAGGTTATCTAATTCCTTCAGAATTAACCCGACCTCGAATATTAAATCGATACATACAAAAAGCAGTAAGAAATGAATTTTATGCAATTCATCCACATTTTACAGCTATTAGTAAGGAATTTGTCGATAATGCTCATGAAAATAATCTTAAAATAAATGTATGGACTGTCAATGAAGAGGATGAAATTATTAGATTGAAAGCCTTAGGAGTAGATGGAATTATTACTGATGATATCGAGTTAGTTCATAAATTGTTAGGGAACTTACAGTAATAAAATATTTTAGTCAAACTACATTATTTCTTTTAATTTTAACTTATTTTTAGATTTCACCACATAACTAAAATAGAGGATTCAAACATGGATTTATCGAAATTATTTTTCCCTGAATCAATTGGAATCATTGGAGCGAGTTCTAATCCCGCTGGTGGGGGTTTTTTTTATAGGGTTATGAAGGATAAATTTAAAGGATCCATTTATTTATTCAATCCTAAATTAGCAGGAGGAAAATTATTTGGGGAACATGTATATTCATCAATTTTAGATGTTTCTGAACCAATCGATTACGTCATATTAGCGGTTCCTGCAAGAATAGTTCCACAAATGTTAGAACAGATAGGTCAGAAACAGGTACCTTTTTGTACCATCTTTTCATCTGGATTTCGAGAAGTCGGAAATAAAGATCTTGAAAAAGCAACCTTAGAAATGGCGCGGAAGTATAATATTCGAATAATCGGTCCTAATTGCCTGGGGGTCTACAATCCCAGAGGGGGGCTTTACTTTGGTTTTGAGCAATCGAGAAAATCCGGAAATTTTGGAGGCATCTTTCAATCTGGAGGTATTGCTCAGAATATATCCCAACTTGCAGTTTCTTATGGACTGTACATCTCAAAATTTATTTCGGTAGGAAATTCATTAGACATCTCTCCTGCAGATTTCTTAGATTATTTTATAGAAGATGAGCATACTAAAATAATAGGAATGTATATTGAAAACTTGCGATCGATTGCAACAGGGAGAAAATTCATGCAAATGATGAAAAAGTGTAATTTGAATCGAAAACCAGTGATATTATGGCGAGCAGGTTATGGAGAAGCGACAAAAAAAGCAATTCTTTCTCATACGGGTGGTTTAGCAGGGAATAACCAAATATGGAAAGCAATAGGAAAACAAACTGGGAGTTGTATTGTAAAAAGTTCAAATGAGCTTGCAGCCTTGGCTTCAGCATTCAATTTCGCGAGTTTACCTGATTCACGTAATGTCGGCGTAATTGGGATTGGAGGGGGATCAACGATAGAAGCTGTGGATATCTTGGAAAATTATAATCTAAAAATTCCTGCATTATCGGCAAAAACTATAAACAAAATGAGTCGATTCATTCCTGATGTGAATACAAATCTCACAAATCCAATTGATTTAGGAGGTATGGGAATTCAACCACACATATATTATCGGACTATCTTAGCGCTTGATAAGGATCCTAACATTTCTTCAATAGTGTTTATTAAAGATCCTGAAAGGTTTGGAGGATTTACGGAAATTTTAAACGAATTAGGCTACCATGGCATGGATTTAAATCGAGAATTTATAAGGTACATCTCTAAAGCGAAAAGTGTTTGCACGAAACCGATGTATTGTGTGATGCTTAAAATTAATGAGGGATTTGAAGAATATAAGAGTAGATACAAATTCAAACTAAAGCTGCTTAATAGGAATGTCCCTGTTTTTGAATCATTGGAGCTCACAGGTTCAGTTCTTGATAAATTGAATAATTATCGAGAATTTCTTCAAAAATATGATAAATTCCCCAAAAAATAGTAATTTTTATATCTATTTCAAGTGTTTCACTTCAATTGGTCTTCCAGGACTTCCTTGATAATAAAACTTTTCCGGTTTTCCTCTCCAATTTTTATGTAAGACTGTATTAGGGAAAATAACATTATTACTTGTTGTCAAGGCATTTGGCCCGACGATATTTCCTGGATAAAGTGTAGTGTTGTTATCTAATTTAATTTCCATTATAGAAATTTTTCCAAATATTGAATTAACAGCATGAGATGATAATGCAGCTGTAGGATAAATAAATACATCATTCCCTAAATCTGTAAATTCTAATCCCACATACGCATCGCAATAGATTACATTTTTCCCTATCTTATTATGGCCAACTTTTCGTAGAGTTCTATTAACTAACCATGGAAATATGGATTTAGATGTAAGCCACATGGGATATTTAATAATGAAACCACGCTTGTGATAATATTTGATCATCTTTCCTTCTTCACTATTAATGTCATCAAGTTCTCTTTTGAACACGCCTTGACGGGGGGGTGATTTTCGATGCCAATAATTAGCCCAGAAGGCAGTGAATTCAACTAAAATAATTAGATATAGATAATATAAAATTAAGAGAACTATAGGCAGGATGATCAAATGAATGATCAATGGAATTGAAAATAAAATGATGAAATAATATTCAAATATGAGAAATAAACCCAAACATGCATATAAAGGTACAATAAAACTTATAATGTTAATCTTAAAGAAATCTAAGGCTGGTAAATTGACAGTTTGTTTTTTTTCTTCTTGACCTTCTTTATCTTTGGTTGCATTCATTATAAGAAGATATAAATCCTCTCAATAAAAAAATATGTGATCGTTTTTATAATAAAAAATAAAGTAAAATTTCATAGAAAACTGGATTTGAAATAATTAGAAAATTGAACAGTTCCTCATTTTTTATACGAATACAGTATAACGAAATACTTTAATAATAATTTTTGATTTTACTCTTTAATTTGGGAATTATAGGTACCTATTCATAATCAATACAAAGAAAAATAAGATTTTTATATCTGGACTCAACGAAAAAAAAATATTTAAATATCGAAACTTAACACCCCTCTGGATTTCTGTCTTTACAGATATAATAGGATTTTCTTTAATCCTTCCCATGTCTGGATTCTTTCAAGATCTTTATCACACCACTACTATTATGATCGGATTAGTTTTTTCCATTAATGCCATGTTTGGTTTTGTTTTTGGTCCAATATTGGGAAAACTTAGTGATAAATTTGGAAGAAGACCCTTGTTATTAATTTCTCAGTTTGGTACTCTAATTGGATTTGTATTATTAGCGTTTTCAAATTCACTAGAACTTCTAATTTTCTCAAGAATTATTGATGGGGTTTTTGGAGGAAATTTTCCTATAGCAAAAGCGATTGTGAGCGATGTTGTACCTCCTAAGGATAGGGGAATACAAATGGCTAACATAGGAATAGCTCATGTTTTAGCCTCTCTCATTGGACCTGGATTAGGTGGTATATTTTTTTCAATTGGGGGCCTTTTTCTCAGTGGTATCTTTGCTGCTGGTTTATCCGCTTTCACAATGATTCTCACAATCTCCGTGTTAAAAGAATCATGGCCTAAAGAGCAAAGAATGGAGTCTCACAAACTTTTAAAAGCAAATAATGAAAAAATCTTTAGTAATAAAAATGCAGTATTTCTTCTAACACTTTTTGGATTTCATTCCGTATCATTTATGATAATGATGAGCTCAATATCCTTTTTTGGGGTATTAGTTCTTAAATTAGGGATTTTAGAAATATCTTTAATATTGATGGTGTCAGGAATTGTTCGTACAACCATTCGTTTTACGCTTTTTAAACCAACTCTTAGGAAACTAGGAGAAAGCAATGCAATTAGGTTGGGTTTATCTATATTTCTAGTTTGTTTCTTCTTCATTGGATTTTCTCCAAATGTTATGATATTCTTCATCTTATTGATGGTAATCAGCTTTGCAGCTTCTTTAACGAGGGGACCTTTAAATAGCATGATTAGTCAAACTGTTTCATCAAAAATTCAAGGAAAAATTAATGGTTATGGTTCTTCTTTGGATAGCTTTGCTCAAATTGTTGGACCGTTGATTGGTACATTCATTCTTCAGTTTTTTATGCCCTTTTGGTTAGGTATTGTCATAGCCGCTTTTGCTTTTCCTCCATTCATTATGGCTTTTCAAAAAATTGAATCTAAAAAATACATACTTCCATCATTTAGAGAGGAAAATACTATAGGATAAAACGAGTGTAAGATCTGTAAAAATAAGATTATTGAAAAAAAATTTATTTATTCTTTTAAAAAATCAATTATAGCTTGATTAACTTCGGGTGCTTTTTCTAAAGGGCTACTATGTCCTGCTTTTTCAATTACTATAAATTTACTATTAGGTATTTCATTATGAATTTCTTCCATTGAGCTTTTTGGAGTTAATCTGTCGTGTGATGCTGTTATAATCAACGTAGGACTTTTAATCGTTTTTAATCTATCGAATGTATCATGTGTTTTTAACGCACTTGCTTGCATTTCAATATCTTCTGCCGTAGGAGAATCAATTATGCTTGTTTCTATCATATCCTCGGCTGACCATAATCCATACCATTTTTTAGAAGGATTTGCTTCCATTTCTTTCCGAAACTTTATATAATATCCACTTCTAGCTCCATCCCACCACGCTTTCACGTGATCAATTTTTTTTTGCTTTTCTTCTTCTAAACGCATGTTTTTATACACTAATGGACCATCTTCATCTGGAAATCCGTAATTAGTATTGATTAAAATAACCTTTTTTATTTTCTCTGGATATTTTAAAAGGAAATTTTGTACAATCATCCCACCAAGCGACCACCCCGCTATATTGGTCTTTTCAATACCCAAAAAGTCCATCAAACCTTTAATATCATCGGCGAATACGTCCATCGTATAGTTTCCTTTAGGACGATCACTTTTTCCAGCACCCCTATTATCAAATCGGATCACTTTGAAATGTTTAGATAACACGGGAAATTGAGCAATCCAACTCTCCTTTTTACTGCCAAATCCATGCACTAAAAAGAGTGGTTCCCCATCTCCGGCTATTTCATAGCAAATTTTAATACCATTAACTTCTGCATATTGTTCTGTCATTTTTTTTGATTCCTCATTTCATAGATTATCTATCAAATCTCATGTTTAGATTAAGCTTTTTAGTCAATTATGATATAGTAAAAAGATTAGGATTTTAAAAAATCTATGATAAGTTGATTAATTTCAGGGGCTCTTTCTTTTGGAGAATCATGTCCTGCTCCTTCGATAACAACTAATTTGGCATTTGGTAAATTTTCGTAGATCTTGACATTTACAGCTTTGGGCATTTGTCTATCTTTATCAGCACAAATTACTAACACTTCATTCTTTATTGCTTTTAATTGATCTATAACGTCCATGTGTCCCAATGCATTTACCTGATTTGTGATATCTTGAGGCGTTGATGGATTAATCTTAGATTGCTCAATGAGATCTTCAGCTGACCATAACCCAAAAAATTTTTTCTTGGGATCTGCTTTCATTTCTTTTAAAAAATCACGTGTAAATCCCATTTTTGCTCGTTCGTAAAAAGTAGAAACGGGATCTTTCATTGTATTATAATAACCTTCGATTTGGCTATTTTTATACATTTCTAATCCAGATTTATCTGATGGCCATTGTGCCATTGTGTTAATTAATATCAATTTATCCAAGCGTTTCTGATATTTAATCGCGAAGTGTTGAGCTATCATTCCACCTAGTGACCAACCTATTACACTCGCCTTTTCAATATTTAAATCATCCATTAACCCCCTTATATCATCTGCAAACATTTCCATCATGTAAGGCTCATTCGGACGATCAGAATTTCCAGCACCTCTATTATCAAACCTTATCACTTTAAACTCTTTGGCTAAAGGTTGAAATTGAGCAATCCAGACCTCCTTAGAGACGCCAAATCCATGAACTAAAAATACGGGTTTTCCTTCTCCCGCCATCTCATAGGATAATTTTATCCCATTTACTTCAGCAAATTGACCTGTCATAATTTTTTAACTCTGCTAATTTTAATGTTACTTTAACAAGGCTTGTGGTATATTTAAGATTTTTTTAAAAAAAATAAAACTATTTAAGATTGCTGAGCTAAATACAGTTTAGATAATAAAATTAGGAGGAAACATTTTGGGAGAAGTAAAAGTCATTATTTCAAGCAGCACTGGAAGTGATCTCCATGGAATCCATTATATATGCGATAAAGAATTAGAAAAGAAAAGAATTCTCATTATATGTCATGGTTTTACAGGAGATAAATATGAATGGGGGCGTTTTCCTAAGCTAGCTAATGCTCTAAATAAAGAAAAAATTGATGCGTTAACTTTTGACTTTACTGGTTCAGGTGAAAACAAAAGAGTACCCATTACTCTATCAAAACAGATCCAAGATGTAGAGTCTGTATATAATTGGGTAAAAAATAAGGGATATGAGGAAATCGCCATACTAGGTCTCTCTTTTGGAGGTCGCACTGTACTAGGAGCAAATTTACCGGAGATTAAAGCTTATGTATTTTGGGCACCAGCTCTTTTTATACAATCATCAGAAGATCAAGTAAATTGGTTCAAAGATTTGGATATGGGACCAGTAAAAATTCCCTCTTCTGGAGATGGTGAACCAATTATAATTGAACTTAGTTTTGTCACAGAATTTGCTAAATTTAGAGTAAAACCTGCCTTAAAGAAGCTAGATACTCCTACTCTTATAATTCAAGGCACCTCGGATAAGTCAGTTCCAGTAGAGCTTACAAGGAAAGCATTCCAATTATTACCTAAAGATGAACATCATGAACTGATTGAAATCCAAGATGCTACTCATGATTTTGAAGGAACACACTTGAAATTATTTATCAATAAAACAGTAAAGTGGTTGAAAAACATCTTTAAATTATGAAATAAATTTTTATCGATAATAGAATTCTTTCACAATTATTTGGCAAAATTTCAGCATTTTATTGCCTAACTCTAATTCATTTCGAGTGCTTGTGAGTATCCAATCTTTACCATACATTTTATTCAGATAATCGCCTTGAGAATCTATAGAAAATGCAAATATTTTAAACTTTTTTCTAACATCTTGAATATCTGGAATTGCATCTGTCAAATTATATCCTCCGTCTGCTGCAGGCTGTCCATCTGATACAACTATTATTATATCTTTCTTTTCCAGTTTTTCAGATTCGTGTTTTATGGAAATTCCATCTAAATTTTGACGTGAAGTATTATGGCAACCAAATTTATCAACATAACTTAATTTCAAAGGTTCATTGAAATCTTTCACCAAAATATTCAAAGCGTCATAGGTTCCTGTGAATAATACAATTCTAATATTAGCCAAATCTTCAAGTGCTTCGTACAACATTATCATAGCTATTTTTGCAGCTCGAATTTTCATACCCCTCATACTACCGCTAATATCTACTATTAAAAGCAATCTTAATTCTTTATTTCTTATTTTCCTTGTAAAGCATTGATTAAATTGATAATCGCTGGTAATTGCTTTTATAAACTTGTTGTTTAACCTCCCTTTCTTCTGAAATGTATCAAATGCAGCTTTATTTTTCAAGTCAGTAAAGATTAATTTCATTTTTTTGATAATACCTTGATAATTAACCTTAATTTGGGCATAAGTCATTGTATCAGGACACATGTGCTGATTCTCAATTTTCACATCGATAACTTTTCTCTCACGTTTACCCTTATTTGGATATAAAAAATAATTATCTCCTCCTAAAATTAAAAGTCGTTCTTTCATTACATTATCTGCTTGCTTAACTAGAGTACTGATACTCTTCAAAGTTTTAACTTTTTTAGCATCATTTCCAAAGGAAATATTCTCATCGTCCTTATTTTTTGAATAAATTTTCAAATCATCTAATTTAAATCTCGTTTTGATGAGATCATCAAGTTCGTTACCTTTTTCTTTACTATTCTCATGTAGATTGTCACTATTTTCACTTTTACTCATATCCTTATTTATAATTTCTTCTTCTATTCTAAATTTTCCTTTTTTGGATTTATTCTGACTCCTACTTTTTCCGTTATTATTTATATCCCCTTTAGATTTTATCTTTTCTTCAGGATCTTCTAATTGGTCTAAATCTTCAGGTTTTATATCAAAATTTTTTAATTTTTCGATGAGCTCTTCGCTAATTTTATCTAAATCCGATTTTTCTCTCAGATTTTTATTTTGGGAATTCATTTCAATATGATTGATTGTGTTCATACAAGAAGCGGGATTCATGCGAGGATTTTGTTTCGTATTCGGATTAGAAATATTGGGTCCTTGTGTCGAACTCCCATTTTCTTTAGGAATATACTTTTTGAGAATTTTACATAATACATCACAAGAAATGATAGACGTACTTGGGTTTAATGACTTAAATAGAAAATTTTTGACTTTTGATACTCCTATCCAATCTTTTTCACTTAAACTAAATACCCCCAAAGATGGTTTTTTTTGAAACTCATCATAATCTTCCATATACATGTTAATATATAATAAAATGTTTTTATTTGATTGAATTGATAATCTAATTTGTGGTAATATCTTAAAAGTTAAATCTCTCAAATTTCTATAAAATCCCGGAAATTTAATGTTATTAATCGCATTTATTCTAACATCTTCAATGACATTAATTAAATTTTTAATAAAAGCTGGGGGTAAATCGTATTTTTTAGAGAGGGTGTTAATCAATTTTATAAATCCAAGTTCAAATGAACCATATCCAATATGACCACTTTCATGAGCAACAAGACCCTGAGATGCTTTCAGATCTTTTCTAAATTTCTCGGGTAAATATACAAAAATGCTATCGGTATAGACACCATGAATATTATTTCTAAACTGTATCATTAAGTCCTTGTTTCCACTGATTCTTTTCCCTATATTAATCAAAGCTGATACATCGGAATTAAAATCTCTGTCATAAAGATCTATTAATTCATTAAACATGACTATCTAACCTTTCAATTTGATTATATTTAATTAGAACACATTTAAAGTTATATTACTGGAAACGATTCTTCCATAAACTTCTTCAACTCTTCAGGTTTTTGCTGGTATATCCACTTTATGTACCTTAAAGTAATATTCCCATTATACATATAGTTTCTACCTAATTGTTGCTTATATTCAGTTTGCAAGTTTAAAGATTCTGTTAATTGAAAATACCTTTGTAAAATTTCTTTTTTATTTCGCCACATCCAATCAATCAACTTCCACAATATCCTCCCATTATAGTAGAATGTATTATTTCGTCCATATTTAGTGATATACTCCGCAAAACATGCTTTAGTTTCATTAAGAATCTGTTCGAGTGAATCTTTATCTAATATTGAATTTCCTTTTAGTATTGATGTCGTTTTGTTAACTAATTGTTCTCTTAACTTGGTTTCGAACATCTTTCCATCAAGGATCATCGCTATGCTTTTTTTTTCTTCAGTCGTAGTTCCAAGTTTATTGATGATTACGTTTTCGATATTGTGTTTCAAGTATTTTGGTGGCATTAAAGATATTAACATGCAAAAATGAACTACTAAGCGAGTAGAAAATATTTTTGTTATTGTATAATCTTGAGTTGCTTGTTTCCTAATTTGACGAGCAGCATCTACGACAATTTCTGCAACCTTTGGTGTGCATCCTGAGATCTGGCTTGCTATATCTATTTCTTTGTTTTTTAGGGGATAAGAAATTTCAGGAGTTATAATAAAGCGATCTTCGAATGCTTCTTGTAATTTATTGATACCAATAACTCCCATATTCATTGTTCCTATAATGATTAATTTACTTTCGGAATTTAATTCGTGTTTTTCAAAACCTTTAGAAATAAGGTTTATCTGATTTTCGGATAAAAGAGAATTTAATGAGATTTGTTCATTTTCGCGAATAGCATTAATTTCATTAATAATTATAAAAGCCATTCCTTGATTATTTGCGTCTTTAATGGCTAAAGTAAGGGGACCATAATTAAATTTGGTTTCATTCTTTAAAATTTCCCAATTACCTTCGATATCTCTTCTATCAAGGTCAGGTGACCCATCAATGATATAATAAGACGCATTATATGCTTTAGCAAGCGAAATTGCTAATAAGGTCTTTCCTGTGCCTGGTGGACCTTGTAGTAAGATTCCTACGCAATTTCCCTTTTCAAGTGAGTTGATTAAGCTTATTAAATAATCAAATTCGTCTTTTTGTTGGATATATTCAATCTTTTTCTTGGAAATAGTATCAGATATAATACATACCTCTCCCTTTTATGTTATTTTATTATCAATTATTAAATTTCTTTAGAATCATTGCAGTAATGATTAATTTCAGCGGTGAATAGCTAAAATTTACCGATTTTTCGACTTTGGTAATAAAATTATATTTTTAGTGATTATATAAATAGCATCTCTATCCAGAATTTTAATAAAAAAATTAATGAATTTTTTTTAAAAATATTGAGGATCATGTGAAAATAATTCTTTAAAAAGAAGTAAGAATTTGCAAAAACCTATTCATAACAATTTACATGTTAACTAAATGATATACTTCAGGTGGTTTTAATTCCCATTCCTCAAAAGGATCATCCTTTACAGCTTCTATCATATCAGGTCTTGCAGCTAGCCAATCTTCTTTGGATTCCCATATTGCTAAACCAATAAGCTGATTTTTATCTTCGTCCTTAGTAGTATGAACCATAATTAGTCCGTTGTGCCCTTCCATGGATTTACCAAATCTATGCATAGACTCTATTAATAAATTTTCTTTTCCTGGTTTAGGATAATGAATTGAAATATGAATATACATTTTATGTCAACTCTCTATATTTTTATCTAGTTTTCATGATTGGCATTAATAAACGAAATAATTTAGCATATATAATTCGAATTAATTTAAAATCAAAAATGTACCTTATTAATCTCAATAGCAAATACTTCTTTGGTTTAAAGGTGCTTAAATCTTTGTCGTACGTAATGCTTCTTATGTAAAAGTTTTTCTTAAAGGTCGAGATTAGTAAAGAATAAGTTATGATTGCAATGACGTCCCATGCTCGTTTAATGTGGTCTTTAGGATAGTTCAGCTCTTCACCCATTGACATTCTGACAATTTCAATTATATGAAATAAATCTATTTTAGAGCCAAGCAACTCCTTAGTAGCCCACATTAAATAAAGACATCCTCCACAGTATGTAATTAGAGCTTTTGCTCCTGTCTCTTCCGCTTCTTTAAACTTTTTAACACCCTCAGAGATCATGTCAAAGGGTAAAGATATGTTCTTGACCCAAGACGCTCCAGCTCCAAAACCACAGCATAAAGAATCTTTTTTGATATGGTTCATTTCAAGAATGGTACAACCACATTTCTCCAAAATTGACCTTGGTTCTTCCCAATATCCTCCTGCAGCTTTAGAATAGCAGTTATCATGAACTGTTACTGTTATATCAAGTTGTTTTTGTAGATTTAAATCTCCCGAGCTAATTTTATCCAATAACCACGAATTAAAATTCATAAATTTCTGATCGTGATTTACCCCCATTTCCTTTGGATGGACCTCCTTGAATATATACTCAACAGCATCTAATGTAGCAACAATATTTTTGATGCCCCAGCTATCAAAATCCTTTTTTGTTCTTTTAGCAATCTTTTGTACAATATCTAAGTATCCTCCTTGGTACAAATAAGCACCTCCTTCCCATTGGTCAATCCGATCAATGGGTTTGAAGTGGTCAAGTAACTTACTCCCTCCAATGATGAATGGGAATAAATGTGTATAGTTACCAATTAGCAACACAGTATCTTCACTCTTAGGAACATAGTGCATCCATTTATATATCCAAGTCTTTTCTCGTTTAGATAAAAACAGATTTAGAAGTTGCCAAATGTTACCATCTTCAGTAGGGCACACAAAATAGTAAAGGGGAGGGGCACCTCTCTCTTTATACAAATCATTCCATCTCTCAAGGATTAATTGATATGGATTAGCATTTTGAGGACAATAAAGATTACAAGAAAAACACGTGTTACATTTTTGGAGAACATATTTTGTTTTTCTACCTTTGATTAAATTATTAATTTCTTCTTTTGCATCATTTAAAGGTAATTGTAGAACAGGACATAGGTGAAAGCAAAGTCCACACAAATCGCATGAATCTTCTCTAAAAACGAGAGTTCGTTTAATTTCCACTATTTTTAATACGCCTCGCTATATGGTGGTGGAGTTTCTGGGAGATCTGCTATTTTAAAAGTCTTTTTCGAAAGCAATTTTGGGACTTGTTTTTTCATTATACCCCAAAAGAAATGCTTAGCTCTTTTTTTTTTCTCTTTATTGGACATTGGTTTTTCTCCCATTGCCATCTGGAGAAGTTCGATAATATGATAAACTTTAAATTTCCCGAAGTATAATTTTTTGGCAGTGGTGTAAGTGGCTAAACACCCAGCACAGTACACGCAAACAGCATCCACTTTAGCTTTTTTAAATTCTTTTATATTCCTCAGCGTAGCTGATCTTAATTTCATTGTGTGATATGCTGAATCCAAAGAAAATCCACCACCAATACCGCAACATCTCATGTTTTCGCGACATGCTTCAATTTCGATAACTTTTACCCCAATTGTTTCTAAGATTTTTCGGGGTAAATCCATATAATCATCTCCAAACATTTTTGAATAACAAGAATCTTGAATCGAGACGGTCATATCTAATTTATTGGTAATTTGGATTTTCCCATTTTCAATTTCTTCCCATAAATATTGGATGTAAGATTTAATAGAATCAAATTTATAGGTTAATCCATAATGAGGTAATACATTTTTGAACACATTGGTTCCTGCAGTACATAATACTAACAATTTTTTGGGCTTTAATATATTAAACCATATATCTAATCTCTTGGTTACTTGATATAATTCATTAGTATATCCCGTCCGAAATAATGTTTCTCCACAACAATATTCAAGCCTTCCTCTAATATCCAGATCCTTAAAAAAACTTGCTTGCGTTAATTCGGCATAAGTAATTACATTACACCCCGGATAAGTGAGTGTATCACCATTTAAAGGAGATAAATCTGCCCATGATTTAACAAGCTCTTTTGTTTTCTTTGGCATGTGATCCATAACATAAGATCGGAAGTTAGGATAATAAGGATAAAACGTCATGTAATGCTTCCCACGGATTTTTAAGCCCTCTTTTTTGTACGCTTCATTCCATCTTTGTAGTATTAAACTAGCTGGGTGAGCATCTTCGGGGCAATAAAAATTACAGCTAAAACAACTCTGACATTCTTTTAATACTCTTCTTGTTTTTTCTCCATTAATTAATCGCCTAATTTCCTCAACAGAATCTTCCATGGAGAGTCCCATTACAGGACATTTATTAAAACAAATTCCACATTTGGTGCACGTTTCCTGATTAAAGGAAGAAAAGAACTCTATACTTATTGGTTTGATTTTATTCATAATTAATCCCCTAAATTCGTTATTAAATCATGCTATTATCAAAATGAACATGTAAACTAAAACTAAATTTCCTAAAATTATCCCAATATCTTTTAATGTGTATCTACCTCGCAAGTCCGTTCTAGGCTTTCGAAAGATATACATAATTCCTATGGGAAAAATGATTATTGGGAAAAACACATAAATCTGGGTGATGATTATCATAAAAATTCCTAAAATTAATGAGATACAAGAAACCCCCAAAATGACAATTTGGGACATTTTCGGGCTCAGTCGTGAAAGAGAATCTCCATCTATCAACTCATGAAGCATCTGTCCCGTATATGCCACAACAGCAATCGAAGTCAAAATTAAAATTTCAGAAACACTCATTTCTGGAAAAAAATCCATGAAAATGTTCCCGGCATTTATTTTAATCATAAAATAAGGTAAAATTATATGGGAAATTCCAAGAATGATATGATTGACGATTACAAGTGATTTATAAATGCAATACAAGATAACCATTACTACAATAACAAATAAATAAATTAGCAAGATAGGATGAAGTATTATCTCATTTATGAAGCAAGCAGAACCCAAAGCAAAACTTGCTATACTCAGTACAAATATTTCTTTTCGTGAATATCCCTTGACTCTTTCCAAAGTTTCTTTTTCATCAGGATCTTTCATATCTATGAAATCATTTAACGTGTTTCCCGTTATCGCATAAAATGCAAAACCTGCTAATATCCATAAATTATCTGCAAGATTAAAATGATTTAAGTAAATCGCTAATAAACATGGAATTATAACGGAGAAAAGATACTCAATCCTTAGAAGTTTAAATCCCTTACTCATATTTAATCGTTGCATTTTGATATATGATTAAATTAATTTTAAATATCCTTTAGAACATTTAAAGGTTATTTTAGAAAATAGACAAAATGTTGGAGTTAAATGCTCCTTAAGAAAGTTTTATCTCAGAAAAACATGTTGATTGCTAAACCCATCAATACTATTGCTACAATAATTTGGAGATGAATTCTAGATATTTTTTTGGAAATTTTCGCTCCGAAGAGTGAACCGGATATTGATCCAATCGCAATTAACAATCCTGTGATATAATCTATTTGACCCAAAATTATCTTTATAATCGTGTTATATATTGCTGTGAAAAATATTATTGAAGTCGAGATTGCTGTCGAATTATGAATTGGATATTTTAAAATAAGATTTAATACGGGAGTATTTATAATACCTCCTCCAATTCCAAGTAAATATGCTATAAATCCCGCTAGCATAAATAAAGGAATGGATTTTTTAAGATTTGGCTTGTAATCATGTTCTTGTAGGATAAAATACGATTCGCGTAAATCAGTTTCTTTCGAAGTTTTACGTGCATTTAAAGTTTTATAGAACATATTCAATCCAGCTAATAATAATGTACAAGCGAATAAAATTTTTAATAAGGTAGCTTCGATATGGATAAAGGAAAAAAGAATACTAGCTATTATACTTCCTAGAATAGAAAATGTAGCAAACATTATTGAAAATTTAAAATTAGTTCTTTTTTGCTTTAAATATGAGATGAATCCAGCTAATGAGGAAAATAAGATAATGAATGTAGAGGTGCTAACTGCAGTATCAATAGGTATCAAAAATAGTAATGTCATAAATGATACAAAAAATACTCCTCCACCCACTCCAGCCATGACTGAAACAGCTCCAGAAAGAAAACCAAGAAAAATTAACAAAAAAATAATGATTAAGGTATAATCCATATTCGGTAAAATTAATTCAAAGTGTTAAATATTCTCAAAAAATCAAAAATTAAATTACTAAATTAATATTAAAATAGTAAGTATATGATTATGAATTAGTGCTATTTAAACCATGCCCGATTCTAATGAAAAGAAATTCATCGTAAAACTCGTATCCTGTTCTCGTTGCGGAAATGCTTTTATGATTAATGACGCAAAAAAAGAATTAAAGAATCTGGTATGTGATAATTGCATTAAATTGGAACAACGTAAGAAAATCTTATCGGAATCGGTTTTAGAATCACAAAAAGAGACTGAATCCAATATAAAAGAATTTAAAGACCATCTGAGAACCGCAAAATCGCAACAAATTAAGCAATTATATTTTGAGAAGATAAAAGAACAATCTGATTATTTATCAAAATCCATTGAGCTTCTTAAAAAGATAGAAGAAACCAATGATGAGAAATATATCGAGGAATACAAGAAATTGTTCGAGAAAATGAAAAACCAGTAATTCAAGAACCATTTTTAATAAATACAAATGCAATATTCAATATTTTACTTTTAGGTTGGAATTTCGCATCTAATTTCATTAACCATGAAAAAATCTTAACAAAACGATACCATAAATTGTGGAATATTATATCGGTTTCGTATTTCTTCCTCAAAACTAGAAGATTTTGTTCCGTTTTTTCGGGAATTTTAGACTGAATAAATGAGATCTTCATTATTTGACCGTATACACCAAAATACTTTATTAGTTTAAAATCAAAATCATGAAATAAGTTAATAACATCTTTAATTTCATATCTCCTATAATGACCGATTATTTTATCCTGATGAGTATAGTATTTTTTCTTGTGAGGAACTGTAATAATGACAAAACCTCCTTTTTTTATTATTCGATTAATTTCATTTATTGCCTTACTATCATTTTTAACATGCTCCAATATATCAAGTGCACTAATAAAATCAAATGAATCATCCTTATAAGGCAAGTGGGTTATATCCGCACATAAAGGATGTGAATTTTTATTTCGTATGTAACGCTTTAGTGGCAAGGAGGCTATATCTAAGTAAGACTTATGGAAATTAACATGAAAATGATCTAAAAAAGAATTTCCTGAACATCCAAGATCTATAGCGTTTAGTGCTTGTAGATTTTTTAAATTCTCATTTATCAGATCAAATTTGCATCGTATTCCCGGAGATAAATAGTAATCTGAAGCATTTCTAAATGAAAAATTCCGGTGATGGTCGTAAAATTCCTTCAATGTCATTTTTCTTTTGTGATACAATAATAATCATTACTGTTTAAAAGGTTTTTAATTAATTTTAGCATGATTTTTATAGAATCTAATGTTCTAAATTAATTAATAAAAAAATCATTTCAGAAAAATCATTTCCAAGATGAAATTAGGAGTTGGATTAAAATAACTTTAAAGCAATTATCAGTTTTTATTCCCAATATACCTGGACAACTTGCAAGCTTTTTTGAGCTTTTAATGGAAAAGAAAATATATATTCGATCGATGACAGTTGCAGAGACCGAGGATTATGGACTGCTTCTTTTATTAGTCGATCAAACTGAGAAGTGTATAAATATTTTAGAAGAAAATGAAATATTATATTCACTCACTAACGTAATAGCTATAGAGCTCCTAAATAATTTTGCAGATTTGTATAAAATCTCAAAAATTTTGGGCGCCAATAATGTCAATATTGAATATTTATATTTCTTAGTATTAGACGATCATCGAAAGGGAGTGGTTTTAAGATTGGATGACAACGAAAAAGGATTAGACATTCTGAAGAAAAATAATTATCAAATGATAGATTAAAGTTTTTTATTTATAATTCTATGCCTTTCAACTAATATTTTTACTGCAAATGCTGCTTCTTGAGGAGTATAAAATAGTGGGGAATTTTCTTTCTTTGCAAAATTTATTAGTTCTTTAAAGCTTTCGCCAAAAAAGATAAGAGGTATTATTGGTTTCTTTCTATTTGTATCATTCCATGCGCGAATCATGCCTCGATAATGCTCATCTGAGCTCATTTCAAGAAATGGAGGGATCACTAAACACGGAACGACAATATCTATGCCAGGATCCTCTAACATCGCTTTGGTAACTTGATAATATTGCGCTTCACCAGCAACTCCAATCATGTCAAGGGGATTAACTAATTTTACAAGAGGAATTAATTGGGTTTTGATTTTTTCCTTTAAACTAGTTGAAAATTCAACAAGACTAAGCCCGAAATCTTCAGCTTTATCACTAAAAAGAACAGAACTGCCACCACTATTTGTTAATACTCCAATTTTATCTCCTTGAGGAATTGGTAAAAATGAAAAAGTTTTTAATGCTACCATGAAATCAGAAGCAGACTCGCATAAAGTTGCACCCCCTTGTTTCACCACTGCCTTCAACATTTTATAATTGGTTGCGATTGATCCCGTATGTGAACTTGCTGCTTTCATTCCAGAAGCAGAACGACCGCCTTTAAAAACTACTATTGGCTTTTTAGGTATTATTTTTTTTAATAATTCTAAAAACTTTGCTCCTTGAGTAATGGTTTCCATGTATAAGCCGATTATTTTAGTATTTGAATCGGTATTGAAATAATCTAAAATATCTACGAATGAAATATCCACATTATTACCAATATTTGCAAACTTTGAACATCCAATATTTTCCCGATCCATTGCATAAAAACTGGCACATCCAAAAGAGCCAGATTGACTAATCAAGCTAATATCTCCTGGAGGTGCTGCTTGGATAAACGATGCATTGAGACCAATGTCATTATTTTGAATTCCCACGCAATTTGGACCCATTATTCTGATATTATTTTGTTTACATTTTTCGGCAATTTTTTTTTCCGCTTGCTTACCTTCTTCACTAATTTCTCCAAATCCCGCTGTGACAATAATGATGCGCTTCACTCTTTTAATAATACATTCATCGATTACAACATCCACGGCGCTTGCCGGAACTAAAATAATTGCAAGCTCTATCTCTTCAGGAATATCAAGAATAGATTGAAAGCAAGGAATTCCCATTATTTCTTTACTATTTTGAGTCACAAGAAAAAGTTTACTTTTAAGATTCTTGTTCTTAAGTATATTAATGGTAACTGCATTACCAAACTTTTTTGGATTAGCTGTAGCTCCAATCACAGCAATAGTTTTTGGCGTGAAAAATACGTGGGGCATAATTTACTATAACTCCTCCAAAATCGCGTGTTGGGGACAAATCTCAATGCATACTTTACAACCACGGCAAGCATTTTGATCAATCATTGCTTTTTTCAAATCATCATCAAAATTTATGGCAGGACAACCAAACCGATTGACGCATATCAAGCATCCGATGCATTTTTCTTGATCAACCACGATCTTAGGCGGAGTGATTTGTTGTGCTCGCATTTGATTTACTTCAACTAAAGAGCACGTATGCCGGGATATGAATACTCGTACTCCCTTTGAATCTACCGCTTCTTCTAATTTAATGATAAGTTCATTTAATTCATTCGAATCTTGTTCCCAGATATTTTCTTCTTTAACGCCACAACCTTTTACAAGATCTCTTAAGATAACTCTAGTACCCGGTGTTTTATCTATTTTAATTCCAGTCCCCGCATTTTCTTGAAATCCTGTCATTGAAGTCGATCTATTATCGAGAATTACAATTAGCATGTCATTTTGATTGTAAACCGCATTTATTAATGCGGGAATTCCTGAATGAAAGAACGTAGAATCTCCTAAAATTGCCAATACAGGATTTCCTTTTGGTTGGATCTTTGTGATGCCATTTGCTAATCCAATAGAGCCCCCCATGCAAACTTCGGTATCTAATCCCTCCAATGGTTTATATACAGCAAGAGTATAACATCCTATATCCGAGGAATTAACAAATTTGGTTTTTTTCTTTTTTTCTACTTGTTTTATAGCATAAAATGTGGCTCTATGTGAACATCCTGGACACAGGATGGGGAGACGAGGAGGAATAATTAGCATCTTTTCTGGCACTGGATTTCTTTTATGCTCAAGACCAATGAAATCAGAAAGAACCTCTAAATAGAGTTCAGCTGAAAATTCACCATTTTGAGGTAGGTAATCTTTTCCATGGATTGCAATTTCCTTTGACAATCCTTCTTCATATGCTGATTGTTTTAAGATATTTTCGATGAAAGGTTCTAATTCTTCAATTGTGAGAATCTCATCTACATTATCAAATAATCTTTTAATTAACTTCTTAGGTGGAGGATATACCAATCCTAATTTAAGTATTGATACTTTTTCTAATATACCAAAATAGTTTAAGGCATCTATTAAATGTCCATAAGGAATACCAGCAGTTACAAATCCATATTTAATTCCATTAATCTTTTCATCAGATAATTTTAAAGAATTAAAAGGGAATTCATCAGCAAATTCAGAAATTAGTTCTAATCTTTCCAATAATCTCATGCGCAAGACTCGAGAGTGAGAAGGTAGACAGACCCATCGAGATCTATCCCAATCAAATGAATAATCTCTATCTATCTGCTTTATTTCTCCTAAGGCAACATCTCCTCTTCCATGGTTGAGACGCGTTGTTGTTCTAAATAAAACTAATGACTGGAATTGTTCAGAAAAATCAAACGCATATTTCACCATATCTTTTGCTTCTTGGGGCGTTGATGGTTCAAAAACAGGGACAAGAGCATGCAACCCATAATAGCGGTTATCTTGCTCATTTTGGCTGCTATAAAGATTAGGATCATCAGCTGATATTAAGACCATTCCGCCTCGTGCTCCAGCATAACAAGCCGTCATAAATGCATCAGATGCTACATTAACCCCAACATGTTTCATGCAAGCAACAGATCTTACATCACACATTGATGCTCCATATGCGGTTTCAAAACCTACTTTTTCATTGATGCTCCATTCTAATTTTAAATGAGGATAATATTCTTTCAAAATAGCTAAGGTGCTTAAAATTTCAGAGGAAGGCGTTCCAGGATACCCCGCTCCGACTATTACACCAGCTTCTAAAATCCCTCTAGCTAAAGCTTCATTCCCTAACAATATTACTTTTTTCCCAATTTCATCATCAGCATAATCAGGTTTAGTCATCTATGACCCTCCTAAGGATCTACCCTTTTCCAATCCCAAGTTAAATGCGATTTTATTGACTTCTTTAGCTTTTTCAGGTACAAATTTCATCATAGCACTTAACATCGTTTCTTTACTAATTGGAATTTGTCCTGAACCAACTAATACACCCAACATTACGACATTCATTGTTTGTAGATTACCTGCTTGAAATGCTAACTCATTAGCGTCAATGAAATGAATGTTTAAAGATACATTTTTTAAAAATGTTTGAATTTCTTCTATCGTTGGATATTCCATTCCAAGTTGGTGTATCATTGGAGGAATAATAAGCTCTCTATTAATAAAGAAGTATGTATTTGGTCCAGCGTAGTTGAAATTTCTTATTGCTTCACTTGCTTCAAAAGCCATTATCACGTCAGTCAATCCTCTTGGAATTAACGGACCTTCTACTTCAGAACCAAATCGAAAGTAAGATGCAACAGAACCACCTCTTTGAGCCATTCCATGAGTTTCAGCAGTTCTAACTTTGTATCCATCCAATAAAGCTGCGTGTGATAAAATTTGAACTGCTCTTATAACTCCCTGACCGCCTACTCCTACATTGAGTAGATTATATTTTTTTATCTCCATTATGCTTCAATCAGAATGATTTAGCTTTTTCAAAGATTATCTATTTATTATTAATTTCCATTATTTATTTAGGTTGTTCGTTATCTGTTATAATGGGAACAACATCCCATCATCCCGTTTTCATAAATATGATCTTTCATAATTTTCAGTCAAATTACTATATATATAATGCAATAGCTTCTCTAAATTATTGAAAACTATTATAAATTTCTTGATTTTATCAATTATTATCTCTACATTCTACATATCCGACTTATTTGGGTTTTAAAATAATAAACGTTCCTTATTAAATTCTTAATAAATTATGATTTGGAAATGCATGGAAACTCAAAAAAATAAAAAGAAAAAAAAAAAATGGAATATTGAATTAATGCAATTTCGCAGAAGTCTTATGAAACTTAGGAAAAAAATTTACTTTTCATTAAATTTATGAGTTATCTTAGCTTTTATAAGTACATATAGGGCTATGGAATAAAACCTATAGGGAACATATTTCAATCATTATTCTATCGCTAAAATTTATGGAATAATTAAACAGAACGTTTATGAAATTAACCAAATATTTTTATATTGGGGAATCTATTAATTAGTTACGAAAAATTTGTTTTTTTCGTGCTTGTAGTGGAATGCTTATATTTAGCCATAATTATTCCTCCACAATTTTTTTGGCAAATCATTCCATTACTTTTTTTCTTTTTATACCTATGGAACTAATTTTTGATTCATTTTACAACAATATAAAAATTTTTTAACCACGTGATTATTTGATAATCATTCACAACCATCTTTAATGGATCATAGAAGAATTAATGAAAAATTGCATTAATTTCTAAAGACTATTCGTTGGTAAGGTAATAGCTGATTCCTTAGAGAATCACAGAACTTGATCGCGGTAGTTCAAGTAATTCATTTTAATTGGAACTTGATTTTTATTAATAAATAGTAAAGTAAGAATTCAGTCAGAATATTTTTATCAAATGAAGGGATTTTAAAAATTATCTAATTAAATTAAAAAATAATAATTAATTGATCCGAGGTCGTTTAATTTGGTAAGGTTTGATGGAAAAGTGGCTTTTATAACTGGAGGCGCTTCTGGGTTAGGTGAAGAAACTGCGAAGAATTTTGCTAAAGAAGGAGCAAAGGTAATAATAGCTGATTTTGATAAAGAAAATGGAACAAGAGTGGAAAAAGAAATCAAGGACGTGGGCGGCAATGTTTTATTCATCGATTGTGATGTGCGAAAAGCCTCTGAAGTAGAACATGCCGTGAAGACTACCTTTGAAAAAGTGGGTGCGGTAGATTTTTTAATACATTCCGCGGGAATTCTTAAAGATGGAATGATTCATAAATTAGAAGAAGAGAGATGGGATGATGTGATTAACA